>Ga0272443_10000082_pt1 | contig 182714 bp, 149 predicted proteins | sample SSMAcet12_FD_193581 | JGI IMG/M metagenome (GOLD analysis project Ga0272443, IMG submission 193581) | Marine sediment archaeal communities from Little Sippewissett salt marsh, Falmouth, MA, United States - SSM-Acet-12 | ecosystem: Environmental > Aquatic > Marine > Wetlands > Sediment ... | reverse complement strand
ACTTGCGCCGAATTGGAGCGGGCCGCCAAGCTGGGCGTCTGGCTCGTCCACCTGGACGATCGGCGTTATCCCCCCCTGCTCAAGCAGATTTACGATCCGCCCCCGGTGCTGTACCTCAAGGGCACGCTGGGCCGGGAAGACAACCTGACGATCGCCATCGTCGGCTCGCGGCGGTGCAGTCTGTACGGCCAGGAACAGGCCTCACGCCTGGGCCATCTACTGGCGGCCAGCGGGTTTACGATCGTTTCCGGTCTGGCGCGGGGGATCGACACGGCCGCCCATCAGGGGGCGCTGGCAGCCGAGGGGCGGACCCTGGCGGTCCAGGGCTGCGGCCTGGCCCATGTCTTTCCGCCGGAAAACGACAAGCTCTTCGAGCTCGTAACGTCTTCTGGGGCCTGCATTTCCGAGCTCCCGCTGCAATACGAACCCCTGGCGGAGAACTTCCCGCCGCGCAACCGCATCATCGGAGGCCTCGCCCTGGGCACAATCGTGATCGAGGCGGGCCAGCGTTCGGGCGCCCTGATTACCGCCCGCACCGCACTCGAGAGCAACCGGGAGGTCATGGCGGTGCCGGGCAAAATCGATTCGGCTCTGAGCCGGGGACCCCACCGCCTGATCCAACAGGGCGCCACGCTCGTCCAGTCCGTCGACGATGTCATGGAAGCCCTCGGCTACGTGGGCGACCAGCTCAAGAGTCACGCCGCCCGAGCCAGCGAAGAGGCGAGCGAAAAGGCCGCCGGCCCCCTTTTCGACACCCCACGCATAGAGCTGAAGGGCTCGGAGAAACAGGTCCACGAATCGCTCGGCAGCGAACCGCGGCATTGCGACGAAGTCATCGCGGCTACCGGACTGCCACCCGGCGCCGTCGGCGCCGCGCTCGTATCACTGCGCCTCAAGGGCCTGATCCGCCAATTGCCGGGCAATCTCTTCGCCCGGAAGTAGGGCCCATATCCCTACAATGACGTCAGGATTGGGTTGCATAGGGGCCTTCAATGTGATATAAAGAGGGGCAGGTTGTGACCGCGCCTTGGGTCTGCGAGGGGTCGCAATCCAGGCAGAACACCTTCAACATGCCGTGTTTTGCCGTCTGCACAGAGTGAGGAGCAAGCCAGTATCGGAGGTCCGGACGTGGTGTGTTCTGATGGGCATGTAGCAGCGGGGGGCTGTCGATGCGCCCATTCTGCCATCACTTCGCCTTGGCCACTTCGATCTGCCTTTCCAGCGCAGGAGCTCATCCCGCATTCATCGCCTCGTGGCGAGATCATCGAACGACATTTACGGTCACGTTAACCAGTACTGAAGGAGGACGATTATGTGTAGAAGGTTGGTTCGTTTGTTTTCCTGTTTCCTGGCGCTGAGCCTGCTCCTGGCGAGCGCCGCCCAAGCGGCGGACCCGAGTCTGATCGGCTGGTGGCCGCTGGACGAGACGGAAGGCGATATCGCCTTCGACGCCAGTGGCAACGGCAACGACGGCATTCTTTCAGCGGACGTCAGTTGGGTGCCGGATGGCGGCCGCTGGAACGGTGCGGCCCTGTTCGAGGGGCCGGACACCGCCCATATCGAGATCTCAGCCGCCGACATGTCCGCGTCGGCCGGCACCATCATGATGTGGGGTAATCTGACCGATCCGCAGCCCGCCCAAACGCGGTACTTCTTCGGACATACCACCCAGCCCTCCTACGCCAACCGGATCCAGCTTTACATCGACGGCACGACCGAACTGGACCTCGGTCTGGGCGATTCCCATGGTCGGCGCACCGACATGACCTCGCTGCAACTGTCGACCTGGTACCACGTGGCGCTGACCTGGGACAACGGCGCATACGTCGTCTACCTCGACGGCGAAGTCCTCGCCAATGGCAGCTACGCAGGTCTGACCGACATTCACGACATCGCCTGGATCGGCAACGACGGCAACCCGGATTCACAGGGCACCGAGGGCTTCGGCGGCATGCTCGACGAGGTACGCCTCCACAACCGCGCCCTGACCCAGGAAGAGATTCAGGCCGCCATGCGCGCCTCGCTCGGATTCGGCCTCGCCAGCGAACCCAGCCCCGCCAATGAGGCCACGGACGTTTTGCGGGATGCGGCATTGAGTTGGACCACCGGCGAATTCGCCGTGGCTCACGACGTCTACTTCGGCACCACTTTCGACGACGTCAACGCCGCCGATCGTACCGATGCGACGGGCATTCTGGTCAGCCAGGGCCAGAGCGATACCAGCTACACCCCTGCCAGCCTGCTCGAATTCGGGCAGACCTACTACTGGCGTATCGATGAAGTCAACGCTGCCCCCGACAACACCATCTTCAAGGGGAACGTCTGGAGCTTCACGACCGAACCGCTGGGGTACCCGATCGAGAACATCGTCGCCACCGCTTCGGGCGCCGACGCCGGTTCCAGCGCCGAGAACACGATCAACGGTTCCGGCCTGGATGAGAACGATGGGCATTCCATCGCCAATACCGACATGTGGCTGACAACGGGCACCGCGGACGCTCCGGCCTGGATTCAGTACGAATTCGATCGGGCATATCAGATGCACGAGCTGCTGGTCTGGAACTACAACGTGCAGTTCGAGCTCATGCTCGGCTTCGGATTCAAGGATGTGACGATCGAATACTCCGTCGACGGCACTGAGTGGATGGTCTTTGGCGACGTGCAGTTCGCGCAGGCCACGGCCACGGCCGGTTATCAGGCCAACACGACGGTTGCCCTCGACGGCATCATGGCCAAGTACATCCGGCTGACCGCTACCAGCGGCCACGGCATGCTGGGCCAGTTCGGGCTCAGCGAGGTGCGGTTCCTCTACGTTCCCGCCCAGGCCCGCTTCCCCGAACCGGCGGACGGCGCCACCGACCTCAGTCCGAGCACCACGTTCAGTTGGCGCGCCGGCCGCGAGGCGGAGGTCCATGAGATCTACCTCAGTACGGATCAACAGGCCGTGCTCGACGGCACCGCGCTGGTCGACACCGTGGCCGCAGCCGAGTACGCACCGGCCGATCTCCAGTTCGGCAGCACCTACTACTGGAAGGTCAACGAGGTCAACGACGCCGCCGCGACCCCCTCGTGGGAAGGCGATCTCTGGAGCTTCGCCGTACAAGAGTTCATGCTCATCGATGGCTTCGAGGCCTACGACGACGACGAAAATCGCATCTACGACACCTGGCTGGACGGGTGGGTCAACGATACCGGTTCGACGGTGGGGTACTTCGAAGCACCGTTTGCCGAGCAGACGATCGTCAACAGTGGCACGCAGTCCATGCCGCTGCAGTACAACAACGCGGACGCGCCGTTCTACTCCGAGACCGAATTGGCCGTGAGTGCCTCCAACTGGACGGCCAACGGGGCCGACACCCTGCGGATCTTCGTGCAGGGCCAGGCACCGGCATTCGCCCAAACGGCTGATGGGTCGGTCGCCATGAGCGCCATCGGCGCCGACATCTGGAACGCCGCCGATGAGTTCCGCTTCGCCTACAAGAGCCTCACCGGCGACGGCTCGATCATCGCCCGTGTTGACGCCCTGGACGCGACTCCCAGCACGTGGGCAAAAGCGGGCGTGATGATCCGCCAGGGCACCGAAGCCGGCGCCATCAACACGTTCATGGCCATGACCGGCGGCGACGGCGGCGGCGCCACCTTCCAGCAGCGCGTCGATGCCGACACGGCCACCGTCTCCCAGCATACCTACGAGGGCAATCCGTTCGCCCCGCCGTACTGGGTGCGTTTGGAGCGTGCGGGCAATACCTTCTCCGCGTTTATCTCGCCCGATGGCGAGACCTGGCAGGTGGCCGGGGATGTCGTTGACGTGCCCATGGCCGACCCGGTCCTGATCGGCCTGGCCGTGACCAGCCACAACGCTTCCGTAACCACCGGTGTGACGTTCTCGAACGTCAGTACGACCGGCAACGTGACCGGACAGTGGACGACGGCCGATATCGGCGTCGCCCAACCGACCGGCGGCAACTCGCTCGAGGACGTCTACGTGGCGATCGAAGACGCGGCCGGCAACGTCGCGGTGGTGACCAATCCCGGCGCCACGGCCCTGCCGGGCTGGCAGGAATGGCTGATCCCGCTCAGCGATTTCGCGGGCGTCAACCTGTCCAACGTGCAGACGATGGTCCTCGGTGTGGGCGATCGCAACGCCCCGTCAGCCGGCGGCACCGGTCTGGTCTTCATCGACGACATCGGCGTCGGCCATCCGGCCTCCGAATAGCAGGCAACGGGGTGGTTGCCTGAAACGGCCTCGCCGACCCGATATAGGGGTTTGCGGGTGTCAAGCCCAGGCATTCACCCGCCAATCGGCTCAATCGGGGCCTGTGCCACCACGGCACAGGCCCCTTTTCTTCTGCCCGTCTCCCGATACCACCCGTTGCGTCCCTTCCAACCGTTACAATCCGAACGCCGACAGTGCTATCGCCTGCCCATCGCCCGCCACCCCATAACCCCTGCTAATGAAACTATTATCCATACTGATCCAGCGGAAATATAGGACGGCCGGCGACACCGAAGCAACATTGACATAAACAACTATAAAAAAAGCTCTTACAACGTATTTCACCAAACAAAAGCGAGGATTTTCCCGGCGCCAGCGCCCCATAATAGTTGACGAAAGGAATGCGATTTGCTAACATTGGCCGTTCATGGCAAAAACGAAGAAGAAAACCGGAAAGAAACGGGCAGCACGAAACTCCTCAAAGGTCGCCTCGGTCAGAGCCAAAAAGGCTTTCAGTAACTACCGGCAGGCAATGGCCTATCTGTTTGAGAAGACGGATTACGAGAAAGAGGAGCGGCTGCGCTATAACGTAACGACCTTCAGCCTCGAGCGGATGCGCAATCTGCTGTCCCTGCTGGGCGATCCTCAGACCAAGATTAGCACGGTTCATATCGCCGGCACCAAGGGCAAAGGTTCCACGGCCACGATGCTGGCCAAGATGCTCGAATCGAATGGCTACACCGTCGGGCTGTACACCTCGCCGCATTTGGTTCATCTCCACGAACGCATCGTGGTGAATTCGGAGATGATTGGCGACAGCGACATGCTCCGCTTGCTCAATCGCATCTACACGCCGGTCGAGAAACTCGCAAAGACCGACGCGCCCACGTTCTTCGAGATCATGACGGCGTTGGCCTTCATGCATTTCGCGGACCGAAACGTGGATATTGCCGTCATCGAGACCGGTTTGGGAGGTCGCCTCGACAGTACCAATGTCATTGAACCCCAGGTAGTGGGCATCACAAGCCTGAGCATCGACCACAAGGTGCAGTTGGGCGATACCCTCGATAGCATTGCGATGGAGAAGGCGGGCGTTCTGAAAAAGGGCATTCCCGCGATCACGGTCCAACAAGACCCGATCGCGATGACGGTTCTGAAGGAACAGGCCCTGGCGGTCAAGGCCCCGCTGAGCGTGACGGGAACCGATATTGACTTTTCCTATCGCTTCGAGACCTCGCGTGAGCATGGCCCGCACACGCGGATCTGCCTGACGACCTCTACGAGCAAGTTCGAGCACCTCCGGGTGCCCCTGCACGGCCGGCATCAGGCGATCAACTGCGGCCTGGCACTGGCCCTGCTGGACAAGCTGCGGTCGACCGGCTACGAAATCGACATCGACAAGGCTGCCGACGGGCTGCACCAGGTCACCCTGGCGGGCCGGATGGAGATGATCTGCGACGATCCGCGCATCATGATCGATGGCGCCCACAACGCGGCCAGCGTGCGGGCCTTGATCCATGCGATCGGCCAGAACATCCCCTACGACTCCATGGTCGTCATTTTCGGCTGTAACTCCGACAAAGACGTCGCGGGGATGCTCACGCAGTTGCAGTACGGCGCCGACAAGGTCATCTTCACGCGCAGCAGTTCGCCCAAAGCCGTCTCGCCCCAGGATCTGGCGGATATGTACACCGAGATTTGCGGCAAAATGTACCAGACCTCCAGCAGTCTGGGGGAAGCCCTGCAACTGGCCCACAGCGCCGTCGGCCGCGAGGACCTGATCTGCATCACCGGCAGTTTCTACCTGATCGGACAGGCCAAGATGCGCTTCCAGCGCAACGTCGCGCTGGCCGCTTCGTAAAGGAAGTGCCGGCCGACCCGCGAGTTTAGGGTTGACGCTCCTTTTCCCTGCCTTTCTAATCTCTGTCCTGACTGGCCGCCTCTGGTGTGACGCTCAACGGCCTACGACACCGTACGTCCCGTGCCGTCGCATGGGCACCCCGGAGTGACAGCGGTTGGCGCGATTCGGTGCCGGTGGTCCATCGGGAACGCCATGGGGGCAAGGGCCTCAGCCCCAGATCAGCGGTATCCGCATTCGCCCCGCCGCAAGCGCCACGCGGACAGACCGAAGGGGAGCATTGAGAAGGAGTCGCCGATGGCAGAGAAGAGCAACTACATCGCCGTGGATCTGGGCGCCGAGAGTGGACGCGTAATGCTGGGGACCATCGCGGACGGGCGTTTGGGCCTCGAAGAAATGCACCGTTTCAGCAACGGCCCGATCGAGCAGCAGGACTCCCTGCGGTGGGATTTCGACCGGCTGCTGACCGAGATCAAAACCGGGATCGGCAAGGCCGTCCAAAAAGCCGGTGGCAAGGTCCTGGGGATCGGCGTCGACACCTGGGGCGTGGATTTCGGCTTGGTTGGCGCTGACGGCGGGCTCCTCGAAGCCCCCTACCACTACCGCGACAGCCGCACCAACGGCATGATGGAGAAGGCCTTTGAGTTGATGCCTAAAAGGGACATCTACCAGAACACCGGCATTCAGTTCATGCAACTCAACTCGCTCTATCAACTGCTCGCCATGCGGCTGGCGGATTCCAAAACACTGGCCAAGGCTGAGAAGCTGATCTTCATGGCCGATCTATTCTCGTACTTCCTCTGCGGCCAGGCCTTTGGCGAATACACCCTGGCCAGCACCTCCCAGATGATGGACATGACGACCGGTCAATGGTCGGCCCCGATCTTTGAGAAGCTCGGCCTGCCCCTGAACATCATGCCCCCGATCGTCATGCCGGGCACGGTGGTGGGCGAATTGACCGACGCGGTCGCGAAAGAGATCGGCTGCCCGAAGATCCCGGTCATCGCGGTCGGCTCCCACGACACGGCCTCGGCCGTGCTCGGTGTCCCCGGTGGCCAAGGCAACTGGGCCTATCTCTCCTCGGGCACCTGGAGCCTGATGGGCGTCGAGCTGCCCCGGGCCATCGTCAACGACAAGAGTTTCGCCCACGAGTTCACCAACGAAGGCGGCGTGGAGAACACCATTCGCCTGCTGAAGAACATCATGGGCCTCTGGCTCGTGCAGGAATGCAAAAGGCAGTGGCAGCGCGAGGGCCAGGATCTGTCTTATGGCGAGCTCGCCGCGATGGCGACTGCGGCCCAGCCCTTCTTCGGGCACGTCGAATGCGACTGTAGTGACTTCCTGGCACCGGGCGACATGCCGTCCCGGATCAATAAGCATCTCACCGAGACCGGACAGCAGCCGACCGAGGACAAGGGCCAGATGGTGCGCCTCGTGCTGGAGAGCCTGGCACTGAAGTACCGTTCGACGCTCGAGGCCATCGAGGACATCACGGGCCAGACCATCGACGTCCTGCACATCGTCGGTGGTGGCATTCAAAACGAGTTGCTCTGTCAGTTCGCCGCCAACGCCATCGGCAAGAAGGTCATCACCGGTCCGATCGAAGCGACCGCCAGTGGCAACATCCTGATGCAGGCCAAAGCCGCCGGACAGATCCAGAGCATCGCTGAGGCCCGCCAGATTGTCCGCAACTCGTTCGATTTGAAGGAATACCAACCCCAGGACTCCGCGCTCTGGGCCCGGAAGTACGAAGAATACGGCAGCCGTTAACACCGAACCGAATGAAGGGCGGGACCGACTCACAACCCGGTCGGGCCTCAAGGAGACATACACTTGATCGAGCAACTTGAGCAGCAGTTGGACAGTTTCAACGCCACTGAACGTGAGGAGGCCCTGTCGGCCTTGTGTGACAGAATCAAGTCGGGCTATCTCGACGTGCCGGAGCCGGGCGAGTTCGTCAATCTCCACTGTCACACGTTCTTTTCGTATAATGCCTATGGCTATTCGCCCAGCAAGTTCGCCTGGCTGGCCCGCGAAGCGGGGCTGGCCGTGGTGGGAACGGTGGACTTCGATGTCCTGGACGCCCTGGACGAGTTTCGCCAGGCCTGTGCGCTGCTGGGCCTGAAGGGTTGTTCCGGCCTGGAAACACGCGTCTACGTCCCCGAGTTCGCCACGCGGGTGATCAACTCACCGGGCGAACCGGGCATCTCCTACCACATGGGCGTGGGGTTCCCCAGTGCCCAGGTTCCGGAATCGCAAACCGAGTTCCTCCGGAGCTTGAAAGAAACCGCCCAGGAGCGCAACCGCGGCCTCATGGCCCGCGTCAACGAGTACCTGCGTCCGGTGGAACTGGATTACGAAGGCGACCTGCTGAAACTGACGCCCGCCGGCAACGCGACCGAGCGTCACATGTGCCTGGCCTACGCCCGCAAGGCGGTCGAGCGGTTCGGCACAGGCGACGACCTGGCGCAGTTCTGGACGGAAAAACTGGGCGTCGACGCGACCTCGCTGGGATTGCCCGAGGGTCGCGACCTGCAAAACACCATCCGGGCCAAGACGATGAAACGCGGGGGTGTCGGCTACGTGCAACCCGACGAAGGCTCGTTCCCGATGATGGCCGATACGAACGAATTCATCCTGGCGGCCGGCGGGATGCCCGTGCATACCTGGCTGGACGGCTCCAGTGACGGTGAGCAGGCCATCGAAGAGCTGCTCGACGTGGCGATGAGCACCGGCGCCGTGGCGATCAACGTGATTCCGGACCGCAACTATACACCCGGAGCGCAGGACGAGAAGGTCAAGAATCTCTACGCGGTGATCGAGATCGCCCAGCAGCGTGATCTCGTGATTGTCGGGGGCACGGAGATGAACAGCCCGGGACAGAAGTTCGTCGATGATTTCAATACCGACGAACTGGCCCCCCTGCTGCCGGTCTTCTCGAAAGGGGCGCACATCGTGTACGCTCACTCGGTGCTCCAGCAGCAGTGCGGCCTGGGATACACCAGCGATTGGGCCCAGCACCAGTTCCAGAGTACGGCCGAGCGCAACGATTTCTTCGCCCAACTGGGGCGGACCATGCAACCCGACCAGGAGACGAACCTGGCCGGCCTCACGGAAACCGCGACTCCGGAAGAGGTGCTCGAACAAGTGAACTCGTGACGCGCTGTCCGGACACGGCTGGTGTCACAGAGCACGAAGTGAAACAACGTACAGAGTAGATAAAGGCTCGAACCATGAACATCCCTGAATCGCAATGTGCCGTGCAGTTGGTGGGACCCGACCAGCTTGTCCTCAATACGTCCAAGGAGGTCTTTCGCCCCGGGCCGCATCAGATCCTCGCGCAGGTCGAGGTCGTCGGACTGTGCTTTTCCGATCTGAAACTGCTCAAGCAGTTCACCGGTCACGTCCGTAAGGGCCCGGTCGTCGACGGCATCGACCTCGGCATCCTCAAGGACATCCCCAGCTACGTGCCCAACGAGGCCCCGACCGTTCCGGGCCATGAGACCGTGGTGCGCATCGTCGAGGTCGGCCCCGGTGTCGAGCAACACAAACCAGGCGAACGCTACCTGGTCCAGACCGATTACCGCTGGCTGCACACGGCCAGTTCCAACGCCGCCTTCGGCTACAACTTCGAGGGCGCTCTGCAAGAGTACGTCCTGATGGACGAGCGGGTCATCACGGCGCCCGATGGCGAATCGATGCTCATTCCCGCCGGCGAAGCGTTCTCCGGCTCGGCGATTGCCCTGGCCGAACCATGGGCCTGCGTCGAGGATGCCTATGTCACGAAAGAGCGAACGACCCTCATGGCCGGCGGTCAGATGCTGATCGTGGTCGAGGCCGAACTGCCTCAAGGCCGGCTCAAGGGCCTGTTCAAGCGCTACGGCGCGCCCGCCCGCATCACGTGGGTCTCCAAATCGTCGCCGCCGGCCGATCTCGATATCGAGATCATCCGCGCCCGCGACGACGATGATCTGGAAGACGCCGGCTATGATGATGTGATTTACTTCGGCTCCGACGCCGGTACCGTGGAGGATCTGTTCGCCAAGGTCGCGCCGCACGGCATCCTGAACATCGTCCTCTGCGGCGAGCGTTTCGGCCGGCCGGTCACAACGATGGTCGGTCGCGTCCATTACGGCGGCATTCGCATCGTCGGCACCACCGACTCCGACCCCGCCGACTCGATGAAACACCTGCCCAAGACGGGCGAGATTCGCCACGGCGACCAGATCAACGTCGTTGGCGCCGGCGGGCCCATGGGCATGATGCATGTGATCCGCAATCTCTGTCAAGGCGTCGAGGGCGTCAGCGTCTTTGCCGGAGATCTGGACGACAACCGCCTGGCGACGTTGACGAAGATCGCGGGTCCATTGGCCGAGCAGAACGGCGTCGATTACCAGGCCTACAACGCCAAGGAGGGTCCGGGCGACGAACAGTTCGGCTATTCCGTCCTGATGGCGCCGGTACCCGCGCTGGTCGCGCAGGCGGTGCAGGACGCTGGGCCGCGTGGCATCATCAACATCTTCGCCGGCATCCCGGCCACCGTCAGCGGTGAAATCGATCTCGACACGTATATCGAAAAACAACTTTACTTCATCGGCACCAGTGGCTCGACGCTCGACGATATGAAACGAATCTTGAGCAACGTCGAATCGAAGCGGCTCGACACCAACGTCAGCGTGGCGGCCGTCTCCGGTCTGGAAGGTGCGCTCGACGGGATTCGCGCCGTCGAGAACCGCACCATCGCCGGCAAGATCGTCGTCTATCCGGCCTGCAAAGGACTCGGACTGACACAGTTGCACGAGCTCAAGGACACGCTGCCCGAGGTCGCGGCCTGCCTGAAGGACGGACTCTGGACCACCGAGGCCGAGAAGAAACTCCTGGAGACGCGCGGCCTCTGACAGACAGCATCGGCCCGCCAGGCACCAGCCTGAAGTAGAGACAACGCGACCGCTGCCCGCGGGACAGTGATGGAACGTCCGGCGCGCCGGCCGGCGGTCGTTGAACTGGGAAAGGGGAAGAAATGAAACGAGACCGGTGCTACCCAACATATCGATTCGCCAATGGAGTTGCCATCCTTCTGGCTTGCACGGCCCTGCTCATCGTGCCGGCCGGTCAACTCCGCGCTGCCGATAGAGACTTCAACGGTCTGGGTATGAGCCTGGGCAACCTGCCGCGACTATCCAACGCCCAGACCCGCTCGATCAGCCCGGAGAACTTCACGGGCGAAAAAGGCAAAGGCGGCATGGCCACCGAAGGGACCGGGGCTCGGGCGGCGCGTGAGCTGGGCCAGGGCTGGAAGGTCTCGCCTTCGGTGCGGATCCAGCCGGGCCAGACCTTTGTCATGGCCGACATCAACAGCGGCGGCGCGATCCAGCATATCTGGATGACGCCGACCGGCAACAACCGGCTGAACATCTTCCGCATCTATTGGGATGGCGAAGAGGAACCGTCGGTCGAATGTCCGGTGGGCGATTTCTTCGCATGCGGCATGGGACAATACACCCAAGTGACCTCGTCAGCCGTCTGCGTCAATCCGGGCAGTGGCTTCAACTGCTACTGGCTGATGCCCTTCCGCAAAGGCTGCAAGATCACGATGACCAACATCGACGACAAGGGCATGACGCTGTACTACCAGGTCGATTACACGCTGACCCATGTCCCGGACGATATGGCCTACTTCCACGCGCAGTTTCGCCGTATCAATCCCCTGCCCGACAAACAGGACTACACCATTGTCGACCACATCAAGGGCCAGGGCCACTACGTCGGGACCTACATGATCTGGGGCTCCAACAGTCCCGGCTGGTGGGGTGAAGGTGAGATCAAGTTCTTCATGGATGGCGATGAAAAGTTCCCGACGATTTGCGGCACGGGCACGGAAGACTACTTCTGCGGCTCCTATGGCTTCATGAAACCGGGAACGAACAACTACCTCGAGTTCAGCACACCTTATGCGGGCATGCCCCAGGTCATCCTGTCGGACAAGCAACCGCGTTTCGGGCTCTATCGCTGGCACGTGATGGACCCGATCCGCTTCGAGAAGGACCTGCGTGTCACCATTCAGGCGCTGGGCTGGCAGAGCGAGGGCCGCTATCTGCCCTTGAACGATGATCTCTCGTCGGTCGCCTACTGGTACCAGAAAGAGCCACACAACCCCTACCCGAAGCTCCCCGAGAAAAAGGACCTGCTGTACGTAGCACCTTAGACAAATCCAATCGAGACCCGGAAAGAAGAGGACGAAGATGAGTAAGTCCAAAGCAGTTGAACAGGCCTATGAGCTCGCGCGTCAGTGTTACGCCAAGCTGGGCGTCGACGTCGACCAGGCGATCGAGCGGCTGAGCACAATCCCAATCTCGCTGCACTGTTGGCAGGGAGACGATGTGGGCGGCTTCGAGAATCCCGACACCGGGCTCGACGGCGGTATCGCCGTGACCGGCAGCTATCCGGGCAAGGCCCGCACACCCGACGAGTTGCGGGCCGACCTGGACAAGACGCTGAGCCTGATCCCGGGAAAGCACCGCCTGAACCTGCACGCAATCTATCTCGACACGAATCGCAAGGTCGAGCGCAACGCGCTGGAACCCGAACACTTCACGAGCTGGGTTCAGTGGGCCAAAGAAAACGGCCTGGGCATGGACTTCAACGGCACCTACTTCTCGCACCCCCAGGCCGATTCGGGCTTCACGCTCTCCAGCGCCGACGAAGGCGTTCGCAAGTTCTGGATCGAGCACGGGATCTGCTGCCGCCGGGTCGGGGCCTACATGGGCCAAGAACTGGGCACGCCGTGCGTGACCAACGTCTGGGTCCCCGACGGCTACAAGGACATCCCCATCGACCGCCTGGGCCCGCGCGAACGGCTGGCGAACTCGCTGGATCAAATCTTCGCCGAGAAGCTCGACCCAGAGGTCCACCTCGACGCGGTCGAGTCCAAGCTCTTCGGCATCGGCGCCGAAAGCTACACAACCGGCTCGCACGAATTCTACCTGGGCTACGCCGCCTCGCGCCAGACGCTGCTCTGCCTCGATGCGGGGCACTTCCATCCGACGGAAGTGATCTCCGAGAAGATCTCGTCCGTGCTGATGTTCGTGCCGGAACTGCTATTGCACGTGAGCCGCCCGGTGCGGTGGGACAGCGATCACGTCGTCATTCTCGACGATGAACTGCGGGCCATCGCGCAACAACTGGTACGTAACGACTTCCTGGGCCGCACGCACATTGGCCTGGACTTCTTCGACGCCAGCATCAACCGCATCGCGGCCTGGGTCATCGGTACCCGCTGCATGATCAAGGCCCTGCTGATCGCCCTGCTGGAACCCACCGACAAACTGCGCCAGGCGGAAGCCGAAGGTGACTTCACGTCGCGACTGGCCCTGCTGGAAGAGGCGAAAACATTGCCCTATGGCGCCGTTTGGGATTATTATTGTGCGAAATCCAACGTGCCCGTAGGCCAGGCCTGGCTGGCCGAGACCAAAGCCTACGAGAAGGATGTTCTCAGCAAGCGCGCCTAGTACCGAACGGATCGCAGTCATTGGGAAGGAAGAAGCGCATGGATACGGAACAACAGTCGCAGCAAACGCAATCCGGGGGTGAATTCGAGCGCGAGCCGGTACCGAAGAGTGCCCTGCTGGGCTTCAAGAGCTTCATCGGCATGTACGCGGGTGAGCACTGTGCGGGGACGGAACTGACACTCGGGCCGCTGTTCGTGGCCGCCGGTGTCGGCGCGTTCGACCTGGTGGTGGGCCTGCTCCTCGGCAATGCGTTGGCGGTGCTGAGCTGGATGCTCATGTGTGCGCCGATCGCCACCCGGGCCCGGCTGACGCTGTACTTCCAGTTGGAAAAGATCTGCGGCCGCAAACTCGTGACGCTGTACAACCTCGCCAACGGCGTGATGTTCTGCTTCCTCGCCGGCGCGATGGTCACCGTCTCGGCCACCGCGCTCGGGGTCTGGTTCAAGTTCCAGATGCCCGAATTGAGTGACCGATACCCCAACAGTCTGGGGTGGGTCGTCGCCGTGGCCATCGTCGGCGGACTGATCGCCATCGTCGCCGCCTACGGCTACAAGACCGTCTCGAAATTTGCCAACATCGCCTCGCCCTGGATGGTCCTGGTCTTCCTGGCCTTCGGCCTCATCGGTCTGCGTCAGTTCATCGATGTGACGGGCACCGAAATCACCGGTCTGGGTGACTTGTGGACGCTGGCCAGAACCCAGATGTGGAAAGGGGGCGATCCACTCCCGGGCCAGGTGAAGTTCACATTCTGGCACGTCACCTTCTTCGCCTGGTTCTGCAACATGGCGATGCACATCGGGATGAGCGATCTGTCGGTGTTCCGCTTCGCCCGCAAGAGCTGGTATGCGGTCGCCTCGGGCTCGGGCATGTACGTGGGACACTTTATGGCCTGGATGAGCGCCGCCAGCCTGTACGCTTATCAACTGCACCTGGACCCCAATGACACCGCGGTCCTGCCCGGTCCCCTGGCGTATCGCGCCGCCGGCATCGCAGGGTTGATTTGCGTCATCATTGCCGGCTGGACCACCGCCAACCCGACCATCTACCGGGCCGGCCTGGCGTTCCAGGCCTTGGCGCCGAAGTCATCACGCTTCAAGGTCACACTGGCCACCGGCGCCGTGGCGACAATCGCGGGCATGTTCCCGGCCTTCGCCATGAAGCTACTGGGTTTCGTGGCGCTGTACGGCCTGGTCCTGATGCCGATGGGAGCCGTGATCTTTGTCGACTTCTGGCTGATCCGCAAGTTCGGGCTGGAAAGCTCGTACGCCGAGAAGAGCGGTCGTGTCTTCAACTGGGCCGCCGGGGCGGCCTGGGGCGTCACCCTCGTGACGGCCTTCCTGCTCGTCAAATACGCCGGCATCCAGATCTACTTCGTCTCCCTGCCCGGCTGGTTCGTCGCGGCGATCCTATACATCGTCCTGAGCAAATTCTATCAGAAGAAGATCCGCCCCGCCGCGGCTTAAGGAACAGGAGAAATCGCTATGCGTTTGATTTTGAGAATCGTCTCGTTGCTATCGCTGATCGCGCTGATCCTGCCCTCGATCCTCTTCCTGGCCGGCCGGATGGAACTGGATAAGGTCAAGTGGTATATGCTGGTAGCCACCATCGTGTGGTTCGCCACCGCGACCCCCGTGATGTGGAAGGAGCGGCAGCAAGAGCCAGAGAAAGAAGAAGTCGTCGTGCCTTAATGGCACGTGTGTTTCCCGAGCGCCGAAACTGTTGCCGGCCCTTCCTGCAGCAGTCTCGGCGACTCGTCTTGCTTGCTCGCCCCCCTTCATCGTCTCCCTCTCCAGGTTTGTGTACAGCCATTCCGGTGACTGCCGATTGTGCCCTGTGAAGCTGACTCTGTCACCCCTGCGCAGGCAGGGGTCCAGACTGTATCGAAGCAGTCTGGATTCCCGCCTGCGCGGGAATGACAAACGAGACGGACTCCCGGAACTTTTGCGGGACAGAATTCCGATGCCCGAACACTCTCACAGACACATTCACGGCACACCGTGAGAAGTCCGTGGACAGAACCGTGCGAATGTGTTAATAGTGCCTCTTCAGAGATGTTTTTCGAACCGATGTTAGGAATGCGTTCAGATGGACAAGACACTTGCGGATCTTATCAAGATTTCGAATACCTCGGGCAAAGACCCGGCGCTGGTTTTGGGCGGCGGCGGCAACACCTCGGTCAAGACCGCTGACGGCCGGTACATGTACATCAAGGCCAGCGGCACAGCCCTGAAGGATATGGATGGCAAGATCGGCTGGCGCCGTCTGAACATCGAAGCGGTGCTCTCGATCCTCCAGGACAAGGCCATCCCGAAGATGGACCCGGTCAAGCGTGAGACGGAAGTGGTCAATCGCCTGCTGCTGTCGTGCGACGACAAGGTCGCCAGCGGCGCCCGGCCCTCGGTCGAGTCTCATCTGCACGCCCTGCTCGAGTCCCATGTGATCCACCTGCACCCGCTGGTGGTCGCGGCTTATGTTAATGCCAAAGACGGACGGACCAGACTCGAGAAGCAGATGGCCAAGGGCAACATTGTCCCGCTGTGGGTGCCCTACACCGATCCGGGCTACATGCTGGCCAAGCGCATCGCCAAACTGGTCGGCGAATACGAAGCAGAGCACGGGCGCAAACCCAGCGTGCTCTTTCTCGAAAAGCACGGGCTCTTCGTCACCGCCAACAGTGCCAATGCGGCGCTGCGGCGCGTCCGTCAGGTCATCCAGCTCTGCACCGAGGGGCTCAAGACCCCGCGTGCCAAGTCCATCAAGCTGCCTTCGGCCGAATGCGTGACCGAAACGAAGCTGGCACTGCGCCAGGCTCTCTATGTAGCGACCGGTCAGTATGTGCCGGTCAGTTACTATCCCACGCTGGAGGCCGTGCCCGCCTTCATGGCGCACCGCGAGGCGAAGAAGCTACTGTCCACCCCGGCGCTGAACCCGGACGAACTGGTTTACGCCAACGGCACGGCCATGTGGGTCGAGACGCTCAAAGCCGAGGCCGTGGCCCGCAAGCTGAAGTCACTGGCCGAGCGCGGGCAGAAGGTCCCCGCCGCCTTCGTCGTCAAGGGTCTGGGCCTGTTTGTCGCGGCCGAGAAGGGCATGGCCAATCTGATCGCCGATATCACCGAAACCTCGCTGAAGATCCGCATGTACGCGGCCGCCATGGGCGGCGTGCTCGCCTTGACCAAGCGTGAGCAGGACTTCATCAATACCTGGGAATCGGAAGCGTTCCGCAAAAAGCTGCTTAGTGCCGAAGGGCCGAGCGAACTGCTCAATCGTATCGCCGTGGTCACCGGGGCCGGCAGCGGACTCGGTCGGAGCATCGCGGTCGGACTGGCCCGCGCCGGGGCGATGGTGGCGTTGGCGGACATCGACGAGCAGGCCGCTCTGGAAACGGCCCGGCGGATCGCCGACGAACGCCCCGCCGGTCAAACCATGGTCGTCCCGTGCAATGTCACGAGCGAAGGCAGCGTGCAGAAAGCGTTCGAAGCGATCCTCGCCCACTGGGGCGGCGTGGACATCGTCGTCAACGCGGCCGGCCTGGCCCCGCCCTTTGCGTTGGTCGATATGCCCGTGGACAAATGGCGCATGGCCCTCGAAGTCAACCTCACCGGCTATTTCCTCATGGCGCGCGAAGCAGCACGTCTGATGATCGCCCAGGGCATGGGGGGCAGCATCGTCAACCTCAGCTCCAAGTCGGGACTCGACGCCAGCAAGAACAACTCCGCCTACAACGCGACCAAAGCCGGTGAACTGCACTTGGCCCGCGGCTGGGCGTTGGAACTCGGCAGTCACGGCATCCGCGTCAACTGCGTCGCACCGGGCAACGTCTTCGAGGGCTCGAAGATTTGGAATCCCGAGTACATGAAAGTCTGCGCCAAGAAATACGGGATCAAACCCGACGAGGTCATCCCCTACTACGTCAACAAGACCGCGCTGCGACGCGAGATCAAGGGACAGGACATCGCCGATGCGGTGGTGTTCCTCTGTTCGGATCGGGCGCGGACCGTCACGGGACAGGTGCTCGTGGCCGATGCGGGACAAGTCATGGTGCGCTGAGCCGGCGCCGGGCGGCCTGGGAAACGTCCGAGAAGAACCCGGTTTTCGCCGGCATTTTCTCAAAGTTTCTCTTGACAAGCGAAACAAAAGCGAGTATTAAGAAACGCGTTACTCACATGGTCCTCACGTATGGAGGAGGCCATTCCTAAAAGGCGTTGTGGATCTGGCCACAGGACCGTGTGTTCAAGGAGGAGCGCCTCTGATTGGAGGCAGAGGCATGTTAGCCGACGCATTATGCTTATGGATAGCAGTTGAGCTGTCAGCGTTTGGAGCCGCATCGGTTGCCAACGCAACCGGGCCTGACAGCGACGCCGGTGTCTCGGACGCCAACCACGAGAGTTTCGTGATTGCCATGGAATCTCGACACGGTTGGGCCGGGCAACACGGCCGGAGTGGGCGTTCTGCCGCTCTGTCTGCCCCCCTCGAATCCCTTCTCCTGTATGGCGCTGCGCAGGTGGCGCGTTCCGGTGACGTCGCACCTCTGACGCGATCGCGCCGTCACGACTCTCGCTCTCTCTCTTACTTATCTCTCACTCTCCGGTGCATGGCCCCCCACACAGGGTGGCTGGGGGGCTGTGCACCACTCCAGGCGGTGCGAGATAGTGGGGATACGGTTGATACATCCGCCCGACCGACGGGAAGAACGTATTGGGTCCGCAAGAACGGCTGGGCCGAACAGCGGCCCGTAGCGTCGCTAACAAACAGGATACGTCCTGTATTTCTATAGCCCCGCACCGTGGCAATCCAGGGGCCTACAGGGGGACATGTGTATGTCCTCCGAGGTCATTCGTCTCGGAGAGACGATGGGCTCAGTGGCCTCTGGGTTGCCTGCTTTCTATATCAGGATTTCAGGGCGTGCCGTGCTTCCTTCGGCAACTCTGGAATCCGACCTTCAAAGCTGAGGTCGGCCCGGCGCGGCAAATCCTTTCGCCGCATCGTCGAGGACGAGGACCCAGTCGTTGCCTTTGCCATGTACGGGCGGCTTGAATTGGCGCGTACCGCGCTTGTCGAAGACCCCGATCTCGGTAGCCGTGCCGTGACGTGGATCGTACCACCAGGCCTTGACCTTGGCGCCGGAGAGCTTCTCCAGGCGCACCGTCACGGGCCGGCCCAAGGGCGTGAAAACGAATGCATAGCTGCCGGCCGCATCCCGGGTCGCGTTGACGTAGCCGTCGCCCTGCCCCGTATCGGAGGCAACCACCGACTGATCGGGAATGCGGGTCAGATACGGACGCGAGAGCATCAGATTCTTGACGTGCTGCATGTCCGTCGCACCCCAGAGATCGAGTGACTCATCCCAGTAATGATGGGCCCAGGAGATGGGCGACCGGCCCGCAGCGTACATCTGCCAGATGTTGTGGCAACCGTAGGTATGCCCACAGGCTCCCGCGAAAACGTGCCAATAGGCCAAACGGCGGATGTGCCAGTCGGCGGAGAAGCCGAACTTCATCGGGTCGAAATTGATCGGATGGTCCTCATAGAGGGGCTCGCCGTCCAGGACGGGCTTGGTCGGTGCGCGCTGGTAGTCTTTGGCGATGTTGTCCCAACTGCCCCGATCCTTATGCCCGGTCTGGTGCATGTTGAAGTCGAGCCAATCCTCGTCGTGGAAGTACTCGGACGAGGTCCGGCCGCCCGTCGGGTGGAACGTCATCAGATGCCGTCCACCGTCACCGGCCTCCAGGCCCCGCGCCATGGCGCGAATGATTTCCTTCTGATCCTCGTTCTCGACCGGCCGGTCGCCACCCAGAATCCAGATGATATTGGGTGCGTCCTTGTAGCGTGCGCCCAGCCAACGGCCAAAGACCTCGGCGTTCTGCGCGTTGAACACCACCGGGCCCTTGCCCCATTTCTTGTTCCACTTGTCGCCCCAGGTCGGCAGCATGCCGATGACCATGCCCAGCGATTCGGCTTTCTGAACGATGGTGTCGACGTGGTCCCAGTAGTCGTTATCCGGGCCCTCTTTCAGATCGGGCCGGACCGGGTCGTTGTCGATGAGCGGGCGATGGCCATACGGATTCGGGTCGTTGAGCCCGTCCAGTTCGGCCAGCGCCACGGCCTGAATCACGGTGTATCCATGGCGGGCGCGGTGTTCCAGGTAGCGGCCCGCCTGCTCACGGTTGAGGCGATGAAACAGCTCCCAGGCCGTGTCGCCCAAATAGAAGAACGGCGTCCCGTCGGCGTGCACGAGGAACCGCCGGTTCTCCGAGACCTGCAAAGCCCCGTGGCCAAAATCCACCGGCTTGCCGACTGCCGCCACCGCCCAGAGGCAACTTAGCAAGCACAACACCGACCAAGCGAAACGTGGCCGGACACCTTGGCAGTCGAACGCGTGGTTCTCAGATCGATCCATTTCCCACTCCTTTCCTTGACAATTCAGGGCCGAGACAGCGGAGGAATTGTAACGGCCCGCGCAGACGCCGTCAAACAACCGCGCCGGCGCAAAAATACGTCAAATCACACGTGTGAGGTTGCCCCTCTGGGCGAAAGCTGCTATAGTGGGCCTCTTTAGCATAACCAAGGGGAGGCCCCTGCTCCGCTGGGTTTGGGGCCGCGGAACTGACTTTAGAAAGGGGAGTCGACGGTATGCAGCACGAGATCGAGGATACGCGCCAACAGCCCGTACCCAAGGTGAAGGAACTCATCAGCCGGGGCCTCATTACGCTCGAGGACGCCAAGGACTGGTTGCGAACCATCTACGAGATCCGCTACTTCGAGGAAAAAGTCTTCGATCTCCTGGGCCAGAACATCATCAAAGGCGCTTCCCATCTGTACGCCGGCGAAGAAGCGGTGGCGACCGGTGCCACCGCGGCCATCGAACGCGGGGACGTGATCGGCTCGACCCACCGCGGTCACGGCCACTGCGGCGCGATCGGCAACAAATACGCCGACTCCGACGCCGCCCGCCAGGACCACTGGAACGCGATGATGGCCGAGCTGATGGGCAAGGAAACCGGCTACTGCAAGGGCCGCGGCGGCTCGATGCATATTGCCGAGGTGGACAAGCAGAACAACCTGGGCTCGACCGGCATCGTGGGCGGCAACCAACCCCCGGCCGTCGGCGCCGCCCTGGCCGAGAAATGCAAGAAGACCGGTAAGGTCGTCCTCTCGTTCTTCGGCGACGGCTCGACCAACACCGGGACCTTCCACGAGTCGATGAACATGGCCTCGACCTTGAAGGTGCCGCTGGTGGCCATCGTTGAGAACAATCTCTACGGCATGAGCGTCCCCTTCTCCGGCAGCGAAATCGACGGCACGCTCTGTGCCAGCAACATCGAAGACATCGCGGTCCGCGCGGCCGCTTACGATGTCCCGGCCATGATTGTCGACGGCCAGGACCCGGCGGCGGTCTTCCTGGCGGTGCGCAAAGCCGCTCAGCGGGCCCGCGAAGACAACCTGATGACCATCATCGAGGCCAAGACCTATCGCTGGTACGGCCACAGCCGCAGCGACCCCCGAGCCTACCGGACCAAGGCCGAGGAAAAGGCCTGGCACCAGCGCGACCCGATCATCGTCTGGCGTGACAAGCTCACCTCCGAGAAGCTCTGCACCGAGGCGGAACTCGACGCCATCAAGGACCAAGCCTTCAACGCCATCGAAACCGCCACCCAGTTTGGCATCGACAGCCCCTGGCCCAATCCTGCCGATGTGGCCAAGGACGTTTACGTCGACGAAACCTATCCGGCCGACGTGATCGCCGCCGACCAGCAGACCTCGACGAAGGTGGCCGAGGCTACCAAGGCCTTCGAGGCGGCGCTGGCCGCGTCAACCGCCAAAACCAAGAAGGAGCGCACCGAGCAGGCCAGCGCCCAGGTCAAATCGCAGTTCGGCATGAACGTCATGACCATGGGCCAGGCGGTGGTCGCCGCTCAAGGCGAAGAAATGCGGCGTGACGAGAGCGTTTTCATCTTCGGCGAAGACGTCGGCCTCTACGGCGGCGCCTATCAGGCCACGCGCGGCCTGGTGGCCGAGTTCGGCACCGACCGCGTGATCGACACCGCCATCTCCGAGGCCGCCATTGCCGGCGCCGGGGTCGGCGCCGCCCTGCGGGGCATGCGGCCCATCGCCGAGATCATGTACGTCGACTTCCTCACCATTGCAATGGACCAACTCGTGCACGTCGGCGCCTACAACCGCTACATGTTCGGCGGCAAGGCCAAGGTGCCCATGGTCCTGCGCACCGAAGGGGGCGTCGGCCGTTGTATCGCCGCCCACCATTCCGAATCGCTCGAAGCCTGGCTCATGCACGCCCCAGGCCTCTACGTCGTGATGCCTTCGACGCCTTACGACGCCAAGGGCCTGCTCAAAGCGGCCATCCGCAGCGACAACCCGGTCGTGTTCATCGAGCACAAGGCCACCTACGGCCAGGTCGGTCCCGTCCCGGAAGAGGACTATATCATTCCGCTGGGCGTTGCCGATATCAAGCGTTCGGGCGCTGACGTCACCATCGTCAGCTACAGCCGCATGGCCATGACCGCACTGGAGGCCGCTCAGGTGCTGGCCGACGAGCACGGGATCGATGCCGAAGTGATCGACATGCGTACGCTCAAGCCGCTCGATATGAAGACCGTGGCCGAATCGGTGAAGAAGACCGGGCGTCTGATCACCCTCAGCGAAGGCTTCTGTTGGTGCGGGGCCGGACGGGAGATCACCGGTCAATTCATGGAATACGAGTTCGGCGACGGTACCCGCGGGTTCGACTACCTCGATTACCAGCCGGTCAATCTGGCCGCCCTGGACGTGCCGCCGCCCATGAGCGAACCGCTGGAGTTGGCGAGCATTCCCAGCGTCGAGAAAATCGTCGCAGCCGCCCGGGCTTCCATGGGACAATAAGCAAGCAGCCGACAACGTTTGTTAAGCGAAACGGGGACAACCTAATATGGCAAAAGAAATCAAACTACCGCAGCTCGGCCAGACGATGGAGGAAGGGACCATCGTGAACTGCCTGGTCAAGGTCGGCGACGAAGTCAAACGTGGCGACGTGATCTTTGAGGTCGAAACGGACAAGGCCACGCTGGAGATGGAATCGCCCGCTGATGGTGTCGTCAAGCACATCCTGGCCCAGATCGATCAGACCCTGCTCGTCGGCGCTCCGATGATGGTGCTGGGCGAGAAGGACGAGGAGGTGCCCCAGAGTTTCATCGACGCGCTGACCGGTGGCGAATCGGCGCCGGCGGCGGCACCCGAGGCGCCGGCCGCCGCGACGGCGACACCGGTTGAGACGGCCCCGGAGCCCGAGCCCGCCCGACCGACCGGACGGATCATGGCCTCGCCCCGGGCCAAGCGGTTGGCCGCCGAGATGGGCGTCGACCTGACGCGCGTCCGCGGTACCGGCCCGGCCGGCAAGATCACCGAGGCGGACATCCGCCAGGCCGCTGCGGCGCCCGCGCCGGCACCAGCCGCGGCCTCAGCCCCGGCGCCGGCTTCCAAGCCCGCACCGGCCGCTCCGAGCGTCCCCGCCGGCGAGGTCCGGCTCGGCAGCACCGTCCCCGTCAACCGGCTCCAGCGCATTACCGCCGAACGCATGCTCAAATCCAAGCAGGAAATCCCCTGCTTCTATCTGACCGTCAAGGCCGACGTCACCGAGATGGTGGCCAAACGCGCCCAGCTCAATGCCGGCGGTGACGTCAAGGTCGCCTTCAACGATTTCATCATCAAGGCCGTCGCGACCGGTCTGGAGAAGTTCCCGCTCATGACGGGCCAACTGGCCGGCAACGTCATCCAACTGGTCGAGGCCATTCACATCGGACTGGCCATCTCGGTCACCGATGGACTGGTCGCCCCGCTGGTCAAGGACGTCAACAAGAAGAGCCTCACGCAAATCGCCCGTGACAGCCAGGCCCTGATCGAGCGGGCCCGCAACGACAAGCTCGATCTGTCGGACCTCGAGGGCGGTTGCATCACCGTCAGCAATCTCGGTGCCTTCGGCATCGAGTCGTTCATCCCGATCGTCGTGCCCGGCCAGTGCACGATCCTGGGTATCGGCCAGATTGCCGAGACCTGTGTGCCCGACAACGGCAACATCCTGGTCCGCAAGTTGATGAACATGACCTTGTCTGTGGATCACAAGGTCGCCAACGGCGCGTACGCCGCCCAGTTCCTCGACTTCGTCAGAAAACTGCTGGAAGATCCGTCCAGCCTGACCTGATCCGAAACAGAGACTCCCGACGACACCGAACGCGGCGCTGGGGAGTTGCTTTGCAGAGTAGATGGTGCGTTAGTGTAAGGAGAGTCCTCATGGCAAAAAAAGCCGAAGCTGCTCAGTTGGCCAACATCCGGAAAGCCACCCCCAAGGTCCCCGTCATCGGCGTGTTCGCCACCGGCGACCCCCGCATCGACGAAGACAGCCGAACGCGGTGCCAGAACATCGTCGAGATGGCGGCCAACGTAATCAGTGGCAGCGTGCTTCTGCCCGACAAGACGCCGGTTCCCGTCGTCTACTCGACGGTCCTCGTCGACGGCGAAGCGCAGGCGGACATCGTGGCCGAGCAGTTTCGCAAGGCGGGCGTGAATATCATCGTTTGCGTCCCCGACACCTGGGCCTTCCCGCAACTGACGAGCATCTCACTGCTCCAGCAATTTCCGGCCGACACGCCGTTCAATATCACCTGCGGCAACAGCGGTCCGCGCCCCGGCGTCGTCTACGCGCACGCCCTCAACGGCGCGATCAGCCAGTACGGCCGCATGGTCACCTTGAACGTGGGCACTTGGCCCGACACCGGGCAGAACCCCGAGATGACCGAGTCAACCGCCAAGAATCTCATCGACTGGTGCTACGCAGCCGTCGCGACCGTCGCGCTGCGGGGCCGCCGCGTGGTGGTCTTCGGTCACGATTCGATGGGTATGGAAACGGCACTGGCTCACGTCCTGCCCACCCGCAACACCTTCGGCGTCGAGATCACCCGGCTGGACATGAAACTTCTGGCCGACATGCTCAACAAGAAAGCCTACAAAGACAAGGAACTCAAGGACCTGCGCGGCTGGATCGATCGCTACATCGGCAAGCGGCTGGAGCTCGGCGATGACGCCGACAGCGAACGCTTCAATCAATCGTTGGCCATGTACCTGATCGTGCGCGACGTGATGAACGACCTGAACGCCGTCGGCGGCGGCTTCATGAGCCAGCTCGAATGGGGCAGCGATCAGCGCGGCATCCCGCTGCCCGTGGCTGACGTGATGGAATCGTTCTTCAACAGCACCTTCGACCACAACGGCAGCAAGGCCCCGCAGCCTTACGCCACCGAGGCCGACGTGCAGGGCCTGCTGACGATGCTCTTCATGACCTACCTCAGCGGCGGCAACCCGCCACTGTTCATGGACTTCCGCAAGGTGTGGGAGGCCTGGGAGATCCAGGAACTGGCGGCCAAGCTGGGCCTGAAGAAACTCGACAAGAAGGCCGACTGGTACACCAAGGGCCTCGTCGACGGCGACAACTCGGGCAGCGCCTCGTTCGACTGGGCGGCCGCTCCCGGCGCCACCGTCAAGCAGATCATGGACCGCGTGTCCATGCCTCTGGGCGATCCGGGCTACTTCCCCGGCGGCGGCAACTCGGTGACCTTCATGACCCCGCCCGGTATCGAGGGCATCGCGGCCCGCATGGCCTACAGCAGTGCGACCGGCCTGTTCAGCATGGTCTGGGACGAAGCGCACAGCACCGAGGTGCCGACCGAACTGGGCAAGGCCATGTGCGATCTGACGACGCCGACCTGGCCGCACACGTTTGTTGTGCCCAAGTATGCCAGCATGGTCGAGTACAAGCAATATCCGCCGGCGAACCACTTCCACATGACCTGGAACCTGCCCGTGGCGCGTTTGCAGCACTGGATGGACCTGACGGGCGTCCTGAGCGTCACGCCGTGGGCGGCCCGCCCCGCGTTCATCGAGGGCGTCGACCGACCCGCCCCGCTGATCCACCTGATCAACGGCGGCGAGAACGCCTACAAAACGCTTACCGCCAAACGCTAGACACCCGCGACCTGCGAAACAACCAAGGGGCGTCTCATCACGAGGCGCCCCTTTTCCATGCGCCATACTGCGAGCCCCGCCCCCCGGTAGCAGGCCAGAAGCTCCTCCGGCGGCTGAATCGCCGCCCAATTGTGCGCCACCACCCGGTTTTTTTTAGGAAAAATCCGTTGATCGGCCGTCGTCGTGGCCTCCTATAATAGGGATAGTGTCTATTCAAGTGGAAGGGATGAGCAGCGAAGTAGATGCAGGAGGACCTCCATGAGGAAGCACGACCAGGTATTAGGCCGATCACGTTGCTTTTCGGCTTTGCTGGCCTTCATTCTGATCGGCGCGGCGGCGGTACGGGGCCAGGGGGCCGAATTGGTTCTCACGCCCATCCGAAACGTCGTCGCCACCAGTAACGCGGTAACGGCAGACGACGATTGCGGCCCTGAGAACACGGTCGACGGCTCCGGACTCAACGCCAGCGGAGAACACTCGAACCGGCCTGGCGACATGTGGTACGACGCCAACGACGGGCCTATTTGCCTCCAGTTCGAGTTCGACGACACCTACCAACTGGAGGAGATGTGGATCTGGAACTACAATCCCCGCTCCAAACTGCGTCTCGAAGATGGCGTCAAGGAGGTCACGCTCGAGTACTCCGAGAACGGTACGGACTGGACCGTCTTCGGTGACATCGAATGTGCCCAGGGCACAGGCGAGGACGATTACACCGCCAATACGATCGTCGCGATGGAGGGCATCCTGGCCCGGTACGTCCGCTTCACCATCCTGAGCAACCATAGCAGTTCTGTTTCGACCTTTCTGCGTGCCGGACTCAGCGAGGTCCGCTTCTGGACCTATGCCGAAGCCACCTATCGGATCTATAACATTGAGGCCACCAGCACGCCGACCGCCGACGCAGGCTGCGACCCCGAAAACACGGTCAACGATTCCGGCATGAACACCAACGGCGGGCACTCGACGAATCGGACCGACATGTGGAGGGTCGATCCCAACGGTGGCCCCGCGTCCATTGAATTCGAGTTCGACGACCTCTATGAGCTGGAGGAGATGTGGGTCTGGAACTACAATCAGTCGGGCTTCCAGACCAAAGACGTCACCATCGAGCACTCTGCGAACGGCCTGGACTGGACAATGTTTGGCGACGTGCAGTTTGCCCGGGCCACGGGCGATCCCAATTGCCCCGCGACCACTTTCGTTTCGCTGAACGGCATTGCCGCTCAGTACATCCGGCTCACCATTCACAGCACGTGGGCAAGCAACAGCATAATCGTGGGCCCTTCGGGCGAGATTCTGGATATCGAGCGCATCGGGCTCAGCGAGGTTCGGTTCTACACCAAACAGGCCCGCTCGTATGGCGTCCTCGTGCTGGACGATTTTGAAGCCTACACGGACAACGACAACCTCGGTGAAGCGATCTTCCAAACCTGGATCGACAGCGTCCTCTCCAGCGGCACCTCCCAGATCGGCCACACCTATACCCCGTTTGTCGAGAGAGACATCGTTAGCAGCGGTTTCCAGGCCATGCCCTTCTACTACGACAACACCCGCCCGCCCTACTACGCTGAGACCTACCGGGACCTCCCCGCCGACTTGCAGGATTGGCTGATCGACGGGGCGGAGGCCCTGACACTCTATTTCCACGGCAGTGAGGACAAAGACCACGATATCGAAAGCGACCGGCTCTACGTCGTCGTAGAGGACGATCTGGGCGGAACCGCCGTGGCCTATCACCCCGACCCCGAGGCCCTGCTGAGCGACGGCTGGCAGGAATGGACAATCGACTTCGCGGAACTGGCCGGCGTGGACCTGAATGGCGTCACCCGACTGACCCTGGGAATCGGCGATCTGAACAATCCGCGTCGCGGCGGCAAGAGCATCATCTACATCGACGATATCCGCCTGACCACAGCGGCCCTAATAACCACCGAAGACTGACGACAAGCAAGAAAAGGGTCCAGGACCCTTTTTGAGTGAAAACCGGTGGGAGAACGGAAGATGGCGATTGAACGCACACCAGGCGGCTCGAAGGGGCGCCCACCCCACGCTTTCACCTTGATTGAGCTACTGGTGGCCATTGCGGTCATCGGCGTCCTGATAGCGATTATGATCCCGGCTCTGTCTCGAGCCCGCGAGCAGGCCCGGCGGGCCGTCTGCCTGAGCAACCTGCGTCAACTGACCGCCGCCTGGATCGCCTACGCCGACCAGAATGGCGACAAGCTCGTCGACGGCAATGCGTTTCATTCGATCGTAAGTCATGGAAACAGACATTTGAGAATCGAAGGCTGGATGGGTCGAGCCTTCCTGTACCCGGCGGACCGCGAGACCTTGATGGCGGATCCCAATAAAGGGGCACTCTGGCCCTATATCCGAGATATCGACATCTATCGCTGCGCCAGCGGCATGAAGGGGCATCTGGCCACCTATCAAGTCGTCGGGGGCGCCAATGGCATCCCTGCGGAGGGGACCATAACCGACCTCGAGCCGGAGAGGACAAACATCGGCATCCGCGTCGGCCGGACCGTTGTGCGCCTTACACTGATGAGCGATATCACCAGTCCCGGTCCGGCCCAACGCGCCGTCTTCATCGATGCCGGCCAGACCAGTTCCGGTTTCGCGATGCCTTATCTCTACCCCAAGTGGGACGCTCCCAATCCTCCCCCCATCCACCACCAGGGCGGTGCTACTTTGTCCATGGCCGATGGCCACGCCGAATACTGGAAATGGAGTGACGAAACGCGAACGATACCGCGCGCAGAAACCACCTCGCGTCTCGGTGCCCCGCTGAAGCTACAACGGCTGGTCAATGCCTCCAGCGACCCTGCCGACTATACCCCTACAACCGCCCACGGGCGTCGCGACTTACAGAGAATGCAGAGAGCCGTCTGGGGCCGCCTGGGCTACGCCCCCGCTCGTAGACGCAGAGGTCTGTAGCTCGCCCCACACCTTTATCGGACATCGAGGGGACCATTATCACACCGATCCCGTCCGCGCTGAAGTCGAGAGACGAAAGAGCCGACAAGATTAGACGTGGCAGTATGGTGTTCTGGCTGGACCCCAGGTGGCTTGCCATGCCAAACAACGATTCACCAACGGTCCACAGGAGCTCTCGATGATTCACGTAGCGGAGATCTCGCACTCGACAACGCAGCGCGGCAGCAAGTTGAGTGCGCACATCCATTGTCCCGGCTCAGACCTGGACGGCAAGGAATTGTGGATCTGCTACCCCCCGGATTATCTCGACCGTCTTTCCTCGTGGGCCGATCCCTGGATCGCCATGTTGCTCTGGCCGGCCATGCGCCTGGGGCACACACTGCGCATCGACGCACCGGCTTCGGCCCGCCTGGCCGAGTCCACCGATGACCTGATGGCGGTCATGAGTTGTTGGGACGCCCGCTTCCAACGGATAGAGATTGAGCCTGAGGGCGTCACGCGTCATCCGGCCTGCGACGGTGTCACGGCCAGTTTCTTCTCCGGGGGCGTCGATTCCTTCTACACCGTCCTCAAGAACCACGCGGCGCAACCGGCGCGCTATGGCACCATCAGCCACCTCATCTTCGCCCACGGTTTTGATATCCCCCTGCATGACGTCGAACTGTACAACCGTGTCTTGCCGGCGATGCAACGCTGTGCCAAAGACCTGGGGTGCACTCTGGTGCCGTGTGCGACCAATGTCCGGGAGGTAATCCCCGAGGCCCTGGTCGGCTGGCCCATGTACTACGGAGCGCCCCTGGCCGGGATGGCCCTGGGACTATGCGGACTCTGGAGTCGCGTCTTGATCCCCGCGCCCCAAACCTACAAGGATACCTTCCCGAACGGATCGCACCCTGTGCTCGACCCACTCTGGTCCACGGAAGCGGTGCAACTAATCCACGATGGTGCCGAGGCGACGCGTGTCGTCAAAATCGAAACCATCGCAGCATCCGAATCGGCACTGCGTCACTTGCGCGTCTGTTGGAGAAATCCTGAAGGCCAGTACAACTGCGGCCGCTGCGAGAAGTGCGTGCGCACCATGATCAGCCTGAAGATGGCAGGCGTGCTGGAGAAGTGTACCGCCTTCGAGCAACCGTTGAGCGATGCCCGCATCGCCGATCTCCCGCTCACGACCAAGGCCAGCCGTGTGCTCATGATGCAAAATTACGAGGCCGCAGTCGCGCGCCAAGCCGACCCTGCCCTGATTCGTGCGATGCAACAATGTCTCCATCCCAGCCTGCCCCGTCGCGTCAGCAGAGCGATCCGCCGGAGCATAAGACCCTGGGCCCTGTCCCTGGATCGATCCCTCCTCGGCGGTCGCCTGCGACGAATTCACCACGCACAACGCGATGGTATCGCTGCTACGCCGCGGGCTTGAATCGCATCTGAATTCAATTCGTCTGGGCGAGATCGAGGAAGACGATGTGCGAGGGATTGCCGACGGGGGCGTAGTGGCCGGTGAAGGCCAGGCCGCCCGTGTTGCGGTCCACGCGGAAGACGGCGACGTTGTCGGCCCGCTGATTGCAGCAGTAAAGAAACCGGCCGGTCGGGTCGAAACTGAAGCTGCGCGGATAGTTCCCCCGCGTCCATTCCTCGCCGACGTAAATCAGGGCGCCGGTCTCACCGATGGAGAAGATCGCGATACTGTCGTGCAGACGGTTGCCCGCATAGAGGAACCGGCCATCGCCCGAAACCAAAATCTCCGAGCAGAAGTTGCTGCCGGCGAATCCGGGCGGCAGCGTGAAGATCGTCTGCCGCGCGGCCAGGTGTCCCCGCTGGCCATCATAATCGAACATGACGACGGTCGAGCCTTCCTCCTGAATGGAGTAGAACCAGCGACCGTTCGGATGGAAGCAGAAATGTCGCGGCCCATCTCCGGGTGGCAGCGCTACGGCAGCGGGATCGTTGGCCGTGAGCGTGCCCTGCTCGCTGTCGAATTTCCAAACGTAGATTCGATCCAGACCCAGATCGATATGCAAAACGAAGCGTCCTGAAGGATCGGCTGCGATCTGGTGCGCGTGCGTGCGGTCGTGCCCGCTGAAGGCAAACGTCCCGGGCGGCGCGTGCGCCGCCCGTGTCGGTCCCAGCGGGCCCTCATCCGTCTTGATATCGGTGGCAACACCGAGGCTGCCGTCGGGCCGGATCGGCAGGACCGCCACCGAACCGCCGAAGTAGTTGGCCACCAGCAGGAACTTGCCCGCCGGATGCACGCTCACGTAGGTGGGCCCCGCCCCGCCGGACCGGACGGTGTTGAGCAGCTTCAATTGCCCGTCGGCGCGATCGATCGCGAAAGCACTGACCGTGCCCTCGTTGTTCTCCCCTACCCGGTCGGTCTCGTTACTGGAATACAATCGCGTCCCCGCCGCATTCAGCGCCAGACAGCTCGGACTCGTCCCCATCTCATGAACACCGCACGGCGTCATGGCTCCGCTCGTGCGATCCACCGTAAACAGGTGAATCCCCCGCCCATTCCCAGGCGGCAAATCCACCTGCGTCGCCGGCATGTCCTTCAGCGGCGAACTGAACGTCCCCACATAAGCCATCAGCGGCCCCTCACCTTCGCCCGCCCGCGCCACAGCCAGCCCCGCCAGCAGCACGACGAGCCCCACCGCCAGCACGACGCGCGCCCGGAACGGCAGAAGCGCTGACCTCGACAGATGTCTCACTTGAATAACCATACCCAAGATTCTACGCTCGGCGAGAAAGCACATCAACGTTGAAACCGCCCCCGCAGTATCCGCCAATACCTGATTTCGGCATGTCTGAATTTGCGCCCCAAAAACCTTTTCACCTCGCGCGGGGATTGGTATAATTGAACCAGAGATGCACCATTATGGTTCAGTATTGAGGTGCTGCCCTGAAATCGATCACGATCCACAATCTCGACGACTCGCTCGAAGCGCTGATCGAGCAGAAGGCTCGGGAAACGGGGCTCAGCCTCAACAAGACCGTCAAGCTGCTGCTGGGCCAGGCTTTGGGCGTTGAGCCGGGCGGCAATGGGGCTCGCAAAGCCGACTTTGCCGAGTTCTCGGGCCTCTGGTCCAAGACCGATCAGAATCAGTTCGAGAAGAAGACCGCGGCAATGCGCCAGGTCGATGCCCAGGATTGGCGATGAGCAGGGTCCTGATCGACACCAGTGCCTACAGCCGCCTGCTCCTGGGAGACGCGGACGTGCGGCAGGCCTTGGAGACGGCAGACCTGGTGTACGTGTCGGTCTTCGTCCTGGCCGAGCTGTACGTGGGTTTCAAAGGAGGCACGAAGGAACGACGCAACCGAGCGATCCTGACCCGCTTCCTCAACCGTCCCACCGTCCGCGTTCTTCCCGCCACGCCGGAAACCGCCGAGATCTTCGCCCAGATCAAGCACGGCTTGAAGCGAGCCGGTACGCCCCTGCCGCTCAACGACGTCTGGATCGCCGCCCACGCCCTCGAAACCGGCGCCGTCCTGGCCACCTTCGACGCCCACTTCCAAAAAATCCCCGGCCTGCGACTCTGCGACCTCGACTGAACCTGTAGTTGTCGCCGAAATCATCGCCCTAAGACCCTGGTCCAGCTTCGCGAACTGAGACTTGTCTCCATCTCTCCTGAGGCGCGTCAGAAAAATGTACCGCAGACCTTTAGTTACCAGACCTTTAGTTACCCTGGCCGGATTGTCGGAGCCTCTCCAATCATAGCTTCCCCAAGCACATTTGGGATATAGCCTATCGAGTGATGGGGGTCGGGTCAACCACACGTTCCGGAAAACCTGGTAGAACGGGGGCCGTGCCTCCCGGCCCAATGCGGTGCATTTCGTGTAGGGGCGAATCATCATTCGCCCTGCCCAAGCCATCGATTATTCCCACGGCACCGGGTGGCGGGAACCGCAAGGGGCAAGCGGGGCTAGCCGGGGAACGGCGCCCATCCAACGGAGGGCGAATGGTGATTCGCCCCTACGAGAAAAGACGGAGAATTTGTCTTGACGGCCGGGCGGGCTGTTAGTATGCTGTTCATGCAACGAAATACTAAATACCAAATAGTCAATAGCCAATCAACACATCTGGAGGGAACGGTGATGGCGAGCGAGGCACAGATCCAGGCGAATCGGGCGAATTCCCGGAAATCGACGGGGCCGCGGACGGCTGACGGTAAGGCGGCGGTGGCACAGAATGCTCTCAGGCACGGGCTGCGAGCCGAGCAGGTGGTGATTAAGGGGGAGGATCCGGGCGAGTTCGAGTCCTACCGCGAGCAGATGCTGGGTGAATTGCATCCACACGGGGCGCTGGAGTCGGTGTTGGCTGAGCGGGCGGTGGGGCTGGCCTGGCGGTTGCGGCGAGCCGAGCAGCTCCAGGCCGAGGTCTTCGACACCATGCTCGATGAGGAGGAGCACAGCCCGGCGCAGAAACTCGCCCGCCGCATGCACCTCGTGGCTGCGGGTGAGGGCGCTTCGGCCCTGGGGCGGGTAGCGACGCGCGATTTCGGCCACGCGCAGGTCCTGTACCGGCTCGGCATGTACGAGCGACGCATCGAGCATAGCCTGTACAAGACCCTCAACGAGCTCCAGAAGCTGCGCCTCGTGCGCGAGATCGACGAGGAGAACCATCGCCAAGCAGAGCTTGACGCTGCCACCCGGTCCCCGAAGCCCCCTGCTCCCCCGGTCGAAACCCAAGCGCGCCAAACAAAGCCAATTGAAAAGGACGGAGAACCGACCGAGGACAGAGGGCGGAGGACGCAAACCGGACGACCGAGGACGGAGGACGGAGAACGGAGGACGCAATACGCACGACGCCCGACGCAGGACGAGCCACGGGCGCCGGGTTTCGGGCTTGACGCGGGCGGCCGGACGGCTAGATTGGGCGGTGGAGATGTCGTGATGACGTGTCGAGCGACTTTGAACAGGCCTCACGGGGCCCTTTCACAAACGAACGCGAGGAGACAGCCATGCCTATGAACCGCCGCAGCTTTTTGAGAGGCTCCCTGGCCGCTGGAGCCGCCTTGAGCGTCCCCAGCATCGTAACCGCGGAGCGAAACAAGACTTATCGCGTGGCCCTGATCGGGTCGGGCTGGTGGGGTACGAACATCCTGCGCGAGGCGGTGGCGTCAAAGCGGTGCAAACCCGTAGCGCTTGTGGACGTGGATCGCTATCAGCTCGGCAAGTGTGCCGGCGAGGTGGCGAAGTGGACCAACGACATACCCAAGCACTATGAGGACTACCGCGAGATGCTGGCGGCCGAGAAGCCCGACATTGCCATCGTCGCGACGCCGGACCACTGGCATGCCCTGCCGACGATCGCGGCCGTGAAGGCCGGCGCCCACGTGTACGTCGAGAAGCCCATCGCCCACACGGTGATGGAGGGCCGGGCGATGGTCAACGCCGCCCGGGCCACCGGTCGCGTGGTGCAGGTGGGCACGCATCGGCGCATCAGCCCGCACAACGTCTCAGGCATGAAGTTCCTCCAGGAGGGCCACGCTGGGAAGATCGGCATGGTCAAGTGCTTCGTGCTCTATGGCGGTGGCGCCGAGCGGCCCCGCCGCAACGTCGAGCCACCGAAGGACCTGAACTGGGACATGTGGTGCGGCCCGGCCCCCCTGCGGCCCTTCAACGGCGACCCCGAAAGTCGCCGCGGCGGCATCCATCCCCGTGGCTTCCGCCAGTACCTCGACTACGCCAACGGCACCCTGGGCGATTGGGGCGTCCACTGGCTCGACCAGGTGCTCTGGGTTATGGAGGAGAAATGGCCCAAGAGCGTGTTCTCCACGGGCGGGCGGCCGATCAAGGGCGCGCCGATCCTCAACGACGAGTTCCAGACCACCGACGCACCGGACCATCAGGTGGCCAGCTACGCATTCGAGGACTTCACGCTGACCTGGGAGCACCGCACGTTCGCCGGCAATCCGACGGACAAGACCGAAAGCGTCGGCTGCTACTTCTACGGCACCAAGGGCACGTTCCACATGGGCTGGCGACAGGGCTGGACGTTCTACCCTCTCGGGCGCGGGCAGCAGGAGGTTCACGCCGAGCCGCAACTGAACCAGCCCGACCAGCAGAATATCAAGGAACTCTGGGCGGACTTCCTCAGCACGATCGAGATGGGCGGCCGGCCGGTGTGCGACATCGAGGCCATCCACTACTCGACCAATCTCAGCCTGCTGGGCATGCTCTCCTACAAGCTCGGGCGCAGCGTCGCGTGGGATGGCGCGAAAGAGGTGTGCGTGGGTGATGCGGAGGCGAGCAAGCTATTGCGGCGGGAGTACCGCAAGCCGTGGGTCTATCCGGAGGCGTAGCAGTAGCCCGGTGAAGTGATACAGCTCTTTGAAAATACAGAGAGTAAAAAGACTGGGAAGCCTCTTACCAGCCCTTTTTCGTGAAGAGGACGGGGACGGTGCGCAGCAGGATGTAGATGTTCAGAAGGAGGGAGCGATTCTGGATGTAAAGATAGTCGTACTTGACCTTGTGGGCGGGTTTGAGATCGTAGAAACTGCGGACCTGGGCCAGGCCGGTCAGTCCGGGTTTGACGACGAGCCGCGCTCCCTGGAGGGCCTTGTGCCGCTCGACGAAGAAGGGCCGCTCCGGCCGGGGCCCTACGAGGCTCATATGGTCGCAGAGGATGTTGTACAACTGGGGCAGTTCATCGAGCCGCGTCCGCCGGAGAATCCGCCCCACCGGCGTGATGCGATGGTCGTCGCGGACCGCCCACACGGGCCCGACGTGCTTCTCCGCGTCGTCGATCATGGTGCGGAACTTGACCAGTTCGAAGATCCGCCCGTTCTTGCCCACTCTCTCCTGCCGGTAGAACACGCCGCCGCGCGAGGTCAGCTTGATCAGCACGGCGGCCAACAGCATGACGGGGAAGGTCAGCGTGAGGATGCCCAATGCCCCTACGACATCGAGAAGCCGGATCAGAAACTCAACCGCCTGCGATGTATCCGCCACGGCAAACGAGGACGAATCGAAGTGCGGGGGCTCCTCTTCTGCGATGCGGGCGACCTTGAGTTGTGGTCGAAACTCAACCACGCTCGCCTCCGAAGTACCATGCTTGACGTTCGCCGAACTCGTCATGTCGTGAAGCTGCACCTCGCGAACCGGTGCTCCCTGCCCCATAGCATCCCCCAGACGTTCACCGCAGAAATTCGGCCGTATACTTGCCCGCCAAGCCAACACTCCCTTGGCGTGTACATAGAACCAGACTCCGCCCTACACATGCCAGCGTACTTCCCAGACGCCATTCGCTGGGATTATAGGTATTACATCGACCAGTTCAAGACAAAAGCATTAGCGCTTTCGGCTCCCATCCGTCTTCCAGCGCCAACCAGGGGCATGCACCGATGGGGTGCCCGCCCCTATCTAAGCGTGCCGAGCACAGCAGGATTCTCATGTTCATTTGAGCATTGCTTATGTCGTCCTATAATACCCTTGCTTTCGGCTCCAATAGAACGACACCACGAAGCCAAATCGCTAAGCATGCAGAGGAATGGGCATGCCCTCGAGAACGCGGTCGCAAAGGCGTACGAACCTCACCGCGATCTCGTCCCAGCTATGCTCGGCCGCGATCAGGGTTCTCCCGCGCCGGCCCATCACATCGCGCTGGGATGGGGTCATATCCAGCAATTCGAGCAGCGCAGCCGCTAATTCCGGCTTCGTCGGCGCGACCCAGCGGCCGGCGCCAACCGTTTCCAGTCGCCGCCAGGGTGTTCCCGTCGTCGTAACCACCGGGGTCCCACAGGCTAAGGCTTCGGGGACGACGATGCCAAAGCTTTCTGAGTAGGACGGCAGCACAAACACATCTGCACGGCGGAGCAAGGCCAGCTTCTCTTGCCCCTGAAGCATCCCGATCATACGAACGCTCGACTCGACCTGATGTCTGCGGATAAGCATCTTGACCGTCTTGGCGTACCCGCGGTAGTCCGGACCGGCAACCATCAGGATCGCATCGGCAAAGCGTTGCATCTTGACCAAGTCAGCCCAGAGAGGAATCAGCAGATCCAGACCTTTCTCAGGACTCAGCCGCGACATGAACAAGACCACCGGCCGGTCTTTCAAATCGGGCCAATACCGCTCGGCCTCGGCCGGGCCAGCGCCATTGTTGTCAAGGTCGACGCCGTTGGGAATCACCGTCACAGGGCCCCGGTAACCAACCCGTCGCACGCTCTCTGCTTCCCGGTCGGAAGACGCCTGCAAGCAAGCGGCTTTGTCCATGATGGACCGGCCTGCCAGGTTGATGTAGAGTCGTTTCTTCAGTGACTTCAGGTATCCGCTGCTCAACCCCCAGGGCTCCAGGCAACCGGCGGGACGGAGAATGTAGGGAATTCCCTTGGCCCGGGCTACGCGACTGGCCGCATAGATCGGATGCGACCACAGCTCGCTGATGTGAACCAGATCGATCGAATGAAGCGCCGAAGACAAGGCTTGGGGGAGTTTTCGCGAACGATACCAGGAACGGGGCCAACTGTGCCCGCAGAGGTGAACCGACGCCCGCGCCGGGGCAAAATCCCCGTCCGTCGCATCCTCACCAGGGGCCCAATACGAGATCTCGTGCCCCGCCTGGGCCAGTGCCTCCCCCAACTTCTTGACGACTGTAACGGGCCCGCCGAAACGGTCATCTAGATATGATGTAACGAACGCTATCCTCACAAGCCTACCCTCACGTGCGCCGCGGCGCTCCCGACAATTCCCCCGTATCCCAAGGCCGTCGCCCCCGCCATTTCCGCAGGAGGGCAAAGGACTGTAGATAGCTGCCGTCCAGGACGCGGCAGATCTTCGTCTTGGCGCGCCCCATCGTCATCCGCGCCGGATGAATGCCGTACTCGTGCAAGACCTCGACTGTCTCGGGGTCATACAGGTCCCGCTGGGCCACCCCTTTGGCCTCCTCATGTTCCCGGATCATACCAATCAGCGCGTTGACACGAACGTAGCGACAACCGTCCCGGAAGAGACGGTAGTACAGATCCGTATCCATGATCAAAGGCAAATCCTCGCGCATTCCCCCCACGCGTTTTATCGCCGCGGTGGCGATGAAGACCGCCTGCTGGTAGATGAAGAAACTCCAATTGAGCGGCGACATGGAACACCTCCTGGGTGGCACCGTCACCCTGGTGATGCTTCCCTCGGCATCACTCCTGGCACCCCAGCCGATCAGTAACTCAGCCTCCGGATGCCGGGCATGGGCCTCCGCCATGCGCCAGAGCGCTCCGGGAAAAAGGATGTCATCCGAATTGATCCAATTGAACAGATCACCGGTGGCCCGGCGAAGCCCCTTGTTGATGGCTTCCGACTGACCGCTGTCCTTCTCGCTGACCCAGTATGCCAGATGCGACTCATAACGTTTGATCACCTCGACGCTGTCATCGGTACTGCCACCATCGATGATGATGAGCTCCAGGTTGGGATAATCCTGGTTGAGAATCGACTCGATGGTCTCGGCCAGGTATTGCCCCTGATTGTACGAGGGCGTGACAATGCTAATCCGAGGAGGAGACCCAACGTTACTCATGATATGCCCGCAGCAGGTCCTGACCGAAGGAGGCCCAATTCCACTTCTGTTCCGTATGCGATCTTGCATTCCGCGACAGCGCTGCCAGAAGCGTTGCATCATTCAGCAGACGTTCAATGGCTTCCGATAGCGTCTCGACGCTATCCGGCCGAATCAGCAAACCGTTCACCTCATGGCGAACGACTTCGTCATTCGACTCGATCGCCGTGGCAATCACCGGCACACCGGCACACAACGTCTCAAGGACTGACATCTGCGGGTTAATGGAGAGCGAGCGAAACGGTTGAACAGCGAAACGAGCATCATGGAGCAGACTGGTTAGCGAAACCCCCTCTGCGTACGGATAGATGTGCACGTCGATGTTGTCCGTCTCCCGCTCCAGCAACAGCAGGTCTTTCTCGTATCGCTCCCCCGGTCGCACCGCGAAGACAAAACGCACCTCAGGGTACGCGGGAGCCAGATCACGAAAGGCCTGAAGCGCCAGGTCAGCGCCGTTCTCGTAGTCGGCGTTGCGCCAGAAGAGAACGATCTTTCTCGCGGCGCCGTCCGGCGCTGGCGCCACCTGCTTGACGATCCCCGGGTGCGCGACCGCTGCACAGGGCCGCCCCAACAACGAGGCCCAGCCGGACGCGACATCGTCGGCCGTGGGCACCACGTATCGGACGCGGCGCAAGGCCCATCTCATGACGCCCAGCCGCGCCCGCGACCGCCAGGCAGGCGGCCTCTTGATCGGCGTGTAGAACGCAGTCGACGACACCCCGGTCCGCCTCAGCAGTCCCAACAGCAATCCGGTGGCCATCCCGCCAAAGAAATGAACCACGTCGAAGCGACGCCGCCTGAGCAACGCACGCAGGCAAAACACCTGCCGAAGCGCCTGGCCCGCATACACACGGTGCGTAGGCCATGAGCGCGTGGCATGCGGCACCACGCAAACCTCCAGCCCGTCCGTAACATCCTCCGGCAAGCACTCCGTACCCTCACCCTTCGTGGTAATCAAAGTGACGTCATGGCCCGCGTGGGCGAGGATCTGCGCCGCCTTCAAGGCGATCTGCACATGCCCCGAGACGGCTTCCAGATAATCGCGCTGAACGAACGCCCCCGTCACGAATACCGCGACGCGTTTCCTGTTACTACCGGTCATTCATCGCTTTCGCAGCAAGGCGTAACCGCGGGACGCCCAGGGCCAGAGCCCCCATGCCGCCAGCCGTTCGACCCGGCCCCACAGAGGGACCAGAACGTCGGGGACGCGCTCCAACACCGACTGTGAGAACACCAGCGCGCCACGCCGGCTCACCACATCGCAGCCCGAGTCCTGCGCCACGCGCCCGATTTGGTCGAAGGACAGTCGTACACTTCGTCCAGGCTTTCCCAACGGTCGCCGACGATTCACGAATTCCACGAGAATCAGCCCGCCGCGTTTGGCGACGCGAATCATTTCGCGGACCATCCGCAAGGCGTACTCCTCCGACTCGGTCTGATTGGTGACACGGATGGAAAAGACGAAGTCAAACGTCTCATCAGGAAAACTCAGATGGGTCCCTTCCGCTCGTTCGAACCGCAGGTTCTCGAGCCCCGCACACTTGCCGACGGCGACCTCAATCATGTCGGCGGACGCATCGGTCGCTACGACATTGAATCCCTGCCGGGCGAGTGACTCAGAGAACCGGGCCGTACCGCACCCCACCTCCAGCACCCGGGCACCGCTTCCCAGCCGCCTGGTCGCATGGCTCAATTGCCCGAATTCTAATTCGGAGAACAGACGCCCCTGGGGTGTCTCGAAACGTGCATCATCGTAATCGTAAGCCGCCCGGCCGTAGTAGGCCGTCTGTACCGGCCTGTTCTTGGCCCGCCCCACCGGTCTCTCGTCCTACAAGGAATGGACTCCAGAGCCGGTGCGAGGCAAACCATGATCCTACTATCCTGAACGCGTGCCTTCCTGCCCCGAGGGCATCGGCTGCCGCGTATCCCCGGTGGACAGGGGCTGCGATTCTCTAATCGGGACCTGGCTGCTCAGGGGTTCCCCGCGTGCCGCTGCCTCGACGGTTGTAGCGGGAACCCTGGATCGACCGGCCTGTGTCCCCACATTGCTGACATCGGCGACGAGCTGTGCGTACTGACGCGCTGTGTGGTTCAGACTATATTCCTCTTTGATGGCCTGCCGGCCCCTGGCCCCCATGGCCTGCGCCCCTCTCCGATCGTCTCTGAAGCGACCGATCTTGCGAGCCAGTTCCTGTGGGGCACCGGGCTGGACCCAGAGGCCGCAGCCTACCTCGTCGACCATCCGGGCCACCTCTGAGATCCCGGACATCACCGCCAAAACCGGGACGCCGGCCGCCATCAAGCCGTATGTCTTGGAAGGAACGGAAAGCCCTTCCTGTCCGTCCAGCAGGGAAACCAGGCCCACATCCGCCAACGCCAGCAGATGCCCCAGTTCCTCACGTGCCACATAGCCGTGAAACCGACAATTCTCAAGTCCTCTCTCCTGCGCCCATTGCGTCGCCCAGTGCTTCTTGTGCCCCTCACCCACGAAGAGAAAGACAATGTCGCGCTGGTCTTTCAGCAGTTCAGCAGCTCCCATGATCGTCTCCATGTCGTGGAAGCGGCCCATGTTACCGAAGTAACCGACGACAAACTTGTCCTGCAGTTCCCACGTCCGGACCAGGTCGTTGGAGGTCGACGTCGCGGATCCAATCGCCTCGTCATCGCACCAGACAGGAATGCGATGCAGCTTACCACTGACGGGCACATCCCCTTCGCGCAGCTTGCGCGCGATCACATCGGCCATACACCGGCCGATGACCACGATCGCCGAAGCATGTCGGTACGCCGCCAGGTTGAGGTGATTCCAAAGACGAGCCACCCACCCATTGTCCCGCAGAAGCCCCAGGCGGATCGCGGTATCCGGATAGACGTCGAAGACCAGATACAGATAGGGCGCGCCGAGGCCCAGCCGCCGCAGCAGCGCACAGCCGAGCGCCAGAAACGGGGGATTCGTCAGCACGAGAATGGGCTGCGTCGGGCGCGTCAGCAGCAGGCGCAGAAAAGCCGAACACGCGAAGGTAAGCTGATTGAGAACCCGGCCGGCCAGACTCAACTTGGGAAAACGTGTGCCCCAGACCCGCTGGATGCGGATACCCCGGTGTTCCATGCGTTTGGCGACCTTCTGGTCCCGCCCCACCACCGTGGGCGGCCCGCACAGGACCTCAACATCCACTCCCTGCGCCGCCAGCTGCTCGGCCAATTCCGTCAGTGTCTGTCCGGTCGAAACCAATTCCGGATAGAACAACTGACAGAGAATCAGCAGTTGCGCGGAATGATTTTCATTATGCGGCTGGGACTGTGGCATCAAATTCAGCGTGTCAAAGCGGTCATTTCGAACCGGATAGCCGGCATGCTGTGATTCTGCTGCGCTGCGAAGCGAGCGGCCTGCAAACGACGGGCACTCAGGAAGACCTGCTTCTCAACAGGGATCCTTCGGTGTCAGAGGTCATCGTGAGATCGACGGCCGTTTTCCCTCCGTTGACGTTTCGTTCGTACCAATTGACCAAAGACAACAAGGTCAAGATGCACGCGCCGGTATACCGCTTCGATCCCGCGCGGTACGCTTGCCACAACCGATGGGCTCTGTGCGCATCCAGGACGGGAATCTCACGGAGCGCCCGTTCCGAAAGTCTGGCTTCGCAGAAGTCGCGCAAATCGTGACGCAACCACCGATCGAAGGGCAACTCGAAACCTCTCTTGGGCCGACGATGGATCTCCGGAGGCAGGCAATCCTCCATCGCCTTGATGAGCAAGCGTTTGCACAGTCCCCCCCGGGTCTTGACCGCGCCGGGCATCTGCGCCACGGCCTCGACGAGTACGTGATCGAGGAAGGGAACTCTCACCTCCAGACCGTGGGCCATGCTCATGCGATCCACATCGTGGAGCAGAGTATTGCAGAGATACCCGTCGATCTCGCACTGGGACAGCAGATTGACAGGATCGTGGCCAGCGGTAGCGTCTGGTGCCGGCGGGTTGAAGGGCTGCACGTCGGGCACCAGGGCCTGCACTTCATGGGGCAGGAAGATCATCCTGACGATCGAGTGTATGTAGGTCAGGTCGCCACGCTGGAGGAGCGAATAGGCCGCCTTCAACGCTTTGCGCGAGCGTGCCATGTGGGTCAAGATCGTCCACAGGAATGCATCGCACCGTGCCGGCAACCAGCGCAGCGCTGCCGAGATGCGCCTGACCTTGGGCAACGTGATGAAAAACGGGTACCCTGCAAAAACTTCGTCGGCTCCCAGGCCCGACAGCGCCACCGTCAAACCGGTTTGCCTGGCCATCTTGGAGATAATGAACGTGTTGAAACCGTCGATGCTCGGCTGATCCATCGCCTCGAAGATGTTCGGGAAATCGGCCAGAATGTCGGCCGGCCGCACCATGATTTCCTCGTGGTCGGTGCCGTAGAGCCGGGCCACTTGCTGAGAGTACTGCCGTTCGTCGTACGCGGCTTCATCGAAAACGATGGACAAAGTCGCCGTACGTCCTGCGGCCTCCTGCTGCATCAGGGCCACGACCGCACTTGAGTCGACACCGCCGCTGAGAAATGCACCGAGAGGCACATCGCTGGCCAGATGCAACGAGACGGCTTCCTGCAGAATCGACCGAACCCTCTCGACCTGGTCGCGCTCGTCGATCCCCTCCCCGGCGCCGGCCGCGAAGTTCAGCCTCCAGTACCGTCGCGTTCTCAGTGAGCCCCGCGCGAACGTGCCGCAATGACCGGGCATCAGTTGCCTCACTCCGGCGATCAAGGTCTCCGGCCCCTGGACTGAACCGTGCTGGAGATATCCGTACACCGCGGCCTCGTTCAGTTGCCTGGGGACCACGCCACTGCGAAGCAAAGCCCGCAACTCGGAAGCGAACGCCAACGCGCCATCGCGCACGGCGTACAACAGCGGCTTGATGCCAAACCGATCGCGCGCGAGGAACAGACGCTGTTGGCGATTGTCCCAGATGGCGAAGGCGAACATGCCTCGGAGGTAATCCACGCAATCTTCGGCGTACTCCTCGTAGAGATGAACCAAAACCTCGGTGTCGGTGTTCGAGCAGAAATGATGCCCCCGGTCGCGCAACTGGCGTCGCAGTTGCCGGTAGTTGTAGATCTCTCCGTTAAAGACGGTCCAGAGGCTCTCATCCTCGTTGCACATGGGCTGATGGCCGGCCGCCGAGGTGTCGAGAATGGAGAGGCGCACGTGTCCCAGACAGGTTTGGCCGTCGGTGTAGATACCGGCATCGTCCGGTCCGCGATGAACCATCGCCTGATTCATGCGCCGAACGGCAGCGTGCTCGAAACCAATTACACCACAGAGACCACACATGAAAAACTCCGCGGGGCTGCGCCCCAGGCAACTCCCAAGATCAAGATTACGCAAAACTCAGCGACGCCATCGGCTAGGCTGACTGCTTCGATCCCTCCGTGGCGCGCGTGCATTCGACAAAAACACTGGGACAGCGTGTGGGAAAGGACTTCGCCAGCAGGTGGTCGCAGAGCCAAAAGAGTGGCCACGTCCAGAAGAGAAGACGCGGCACCGGGACATAGTGATTTCCATGAAACCGCAGAATATCCAGACCGGCCGACCGACATTGGCGCACGGTGTTTCCCGGCGTGTACCAACGCGATGTGACATCACGCGACAGGCTCTTTCCTCGGGCGTTGACTGCCAGGGCGAACGGAAAAAGGACACTCGTCAGACAAGGAAACGTGAAGACGAAGCGACATCGCTCGGGCATGCGTACCGCGATCGCCTTGAGCGCATCGGTCGCATGGGACAGACGCCCGAGAACGTTGATCATGACGATATAGTCGTACGCCGTCAAATCGAGGTCGACATCCACGACCGACATCACGCGGAACTCCGGCGCTTCGGGGACATCCTGCTCGCGCAGCCGTGACTTTGCCACCTCCAGCATCTCGGCGCTGATGTCGGTCGCGGTCACCTTAGCCCCCCACCGAACCAACAGTTCGGTGATACGTCCAGTCCCACAGCCAATCTCAAGAACTCTCTTACCCCGCCAATCGTCGCACAGTCCAGCGAGGATCTCGGCTTGCCTCTGGTGCCCCCATTGCCCCGCCCGGCCCGAAAAACGCACGCGATCGTACTGGCGAGCGCTTCTGGTGTAGAGCCGATAGTCCGCTTCACTTGACGGGAGAACAGGCATGAGAATCCGCCTTCCTGCGCACCAGGTCTTCGTACAGAGCAATCATCTTGATCGCAGCGGCCCGGACGGAGAAACGCTGCGCTTCCGCCACGGCTCGCGCTTCGATTCGGCTGCGCGTCTGCGCATCGTTGATGACACCTTCCAGTGTCGAGGCCATGCTCCCCGCGGAGAAGTCGCGCGTGAGCAGACCAGCATCACCCCCAGCGAGCAATTCGGAACATCCGCCGACCGGGGTGCAGACGACACACTTGCCCATCGCCATCGCTTCGAGCACCACCATGGGGTAGTCCGACGGCCCCCGGCTGGTCTTCCAGGGAACCACCAGGAGATCGGCCTCCGCATACAAATCCTCGATGGCATCGACCAGGCCAACGAACCGAACGCAGTCCGTCAGACGCCACTGCCGCACGAGTTCCTGGATCGCTTCATAGCCCCGCGCATACTCCTCAATGTCACTCTGGTTTTCAATGGCGGCCACCAGGAACACCGGCACCTTCTTGTCGACCAGCATCTTCACGGCCGACAACAGGTCGGCCAGCCCCTTCTCCTTCGAGGCGTTGCCGACGAAGAGCAGGCGCGCAGACTCGCCGGCCGCGGGGAAATACCCCGTCGATCGCCCCCGCGGGGTCGGGCGGAAGCGCTGCGTGTCCACGCACATCGGCACGATCTCGATCCTCTCGGCCGGCACGCCCGCTTCTTCCATCGATTGCCGGATGTTGTCGGTCACAGCCACGACCCGGTCCAGGCGACTGAAGAGTATGCGAGCGGCCGCACGCTGTTCCCACCATTGGCCGAACACCCCTCCCTTGGCGCCCAGAGGACAATAGAGCGAATGGAGGCGGACCGACGTATTCCCATCGGCAACCAAGGGCACGACGGCGTAGGGAAAGGTTCCGGCGTGGGAATGCACCACATCGAAGTGATTTCGCCGCAATGCGTCTTTGAGACCGCGACGCAAGCCCCGGATGGCACCCAGGCCCTTGCGGATCAGCCCGTCACCCATCTCCGGCACGCACGTCGTGTATTCCGAAAACGGCTGTTTCTGCAAGTGCTTTTCGTTCTCACGCGAGACGGACGTCAGCAATTCCACCTCAATGCCCTCCGCCCGCAACGCCGAAGCCACCGAAATGCAATTCACCGCACACCCCCCCACCACCGTGCCCGACTCGTGGGGAAGCAGACGGGGCAAGACGTAACAAACCTTCAGGCTCATAGCGACACCGCTTCCATCGGCTCCGGATGCAGCGGAATAGAGTGACCGTTGAACACACAATGGCAGACCGTCTCGAACTTCCGGACGATGGCATCCCACGTGTAATTCCGCTCGACCAGCTGTCTGCCCCGCTGCCCCATGGCCTTGCGCTGAGATTGCGACATATCGAGTAATTCCCGCAGGGCCCGCGTCAAGTCCGGCCGCGCCGGCAGAACCCATCGGCCGGCATCGGCTGTCTCCAACTCCTGCCATGGCGTCCCTGTTGTCGTGATGACCGGCGTCTCACACGCCAAGGCCTCGAGAACGACGATGCCGAAGTTCTCAGAATGCGATGGCAGGATGAAGAGGTCAGCACGCCGGAGCAAGGCGAGTTGCTTCTGTCCCTGCACCATGCCCGTCAGGAGCACGTGAGACCGGATGGCGTGTCTGTCAATCATCCCCTCGACCACCTTCTGGTAGCCTCGGTCGTCGGGACCGGCCAAAACGAGAACAGCCTCTCGATGAGCGCCGGATCGGACCAGCTCGGCCCACAGAGGAATGAGCATGTCAAGCCCCTTCTCCGGACTAAGTCGCGACATGAACACGACAACGGGCCGTCCGCCCAACTGCGGCCAGTGAGCCTCTGCCTCACTCGGGTCGCCGGGAGCATATTCGTTCAGATCGATGCCATTGGGGATGATGCTCACCGGACCCCGGTACCCCGCACGGCGGAAATTCTCAGCCTCCTGCTCGGAATCCGCCTGCAGACAGGCGGCATGGTCCATCGTGACGCCGGCAACCAGCCTAAGATAGGCCTTCTTCTTCCACCATTTGAGGCGGCCGTTCCTGAGACGCCATGGCTCCAGGGTCCCCGCGGGACGCAGTATGTAGGGAACTCGGTTGGCGTGAGCGATCCGTGCGGCCGCATAGGTCGAGTGAAGCCAGAATCCGTTGATGTGCATGAGGTCAATCGACCGCATGTTCTCGGCAAGACCACACACGAAGCCTTTCGATCGGCGCCACCGGCGCGGCCAGTCGAGATCGTAGACATTACAGCCCTCCAGGCCTTCCAGTTCCCTGCGATCCTCCGCACTGCCGGGGGCCCAGTACGAGACATCCACACCTCTGCGAGACAGTTCTGTCCCCAACCCTCTGACCGCTGTCACGGGCCCGCCAAAGCGGCTGGACAAATAGGGTAGAACAAAGGCCATGTTCATGCCGGCCCCTCACATCCGCGCAGATGCCAGGCAGAGATGCTCTCCGGTATTTGCACCACTTGGCCGACAGGCTGATGCTCCCGCTTCAGAGCAATGCCGTAGATAATGCACACCAACCCGTTCACCGGGTAAAGCTCCAGAACATTGTTGCCCAAAGAGGCGACCAAGACCGCAGGGATCATCAGAACGACCATCGGGTTGATTCCGTAATCCCTCTCCCGTATGGCCTTGCGAAACAGTAGGATGTTGAAGACGACAAAACAAAGAAGGAACACAAATCCGGCCTGCGACATCACAGAAACGTACAGTGAATCCGATATGAACAGGGTCTCGGCACCCCCAAACGTAGCCGCACTCAGGTGTGCGAAGGTCACGGCAGCATTGCTCCCGGTCCCCATATCTCTGCCGATCAGCATCTCCTTGAGACCGGACGAACTGAGAAACTCGCTGAGGATCTCCAGCCGACAGCGTGCTGAGTTAAATACGCTCTGCCGCCCCGTCAGTAGAGCAAGATTCTGGAACGTCACCGCGGGAGCCAGTAGAAGAGCAGGAACAACCGCGGCCTTGGCATAAGGGTGAGTTCTCCACAGGAAGAGGATGTAAGCTATCAGCATCGCCGCGAGAGTCAGGACGCCCGCTCCGGAAGACGTCATGTACACGAAGAAAGCAGCCACCAGCGCAAAAACCTGCGTCGTTCTTTTCGGACGCCCATGCCAATAGAGGTCGCAACCAACGCGAAGACACAAAACGAAACAGATGAAGGCCGCCAGACTCCAGGGATTGCCAAAGGTCCCGAACGGCCGGGCGGTAAGATTGAGGAACGTGCGTCCATTCGTAGGGGTCCCGATCACCAGCTGGAGCGTAGCCGCACAACATTCCAATACGAAGACAAATGTGAGCACGCGCAGCAACCTCTTCAGAAACACCATGTCGAGGTAGTTGTAGCCAATGAAGATCAGCAGAAGCGGCGACAGACTCCGCAGGCCGATCAGGGCCAGAAAAGGCTTGCCACCAGCAGATGTGATCAGCGCCGCGACTAACGCAAGCGACAGCATCAGCCCGATGAGAGGATTTGCCAGGAAGGGGCGACCGCTCAGAACATCGAGAACGAACAGCAGCAAGATCGCTGCCAACAATATATCCTTCATCGCCTTGATGAGAAGCTGAGACTCGATATTGACATACCGGTTGAATGCCGGCATCACCTCCAGCCAGTCCTGAAGGCCGAAAATCGGCGTCAGGATGAACCCCAGCAGCAGCAAGCGTGAAATTGCCGTTCGTGTCGACATCAGGGGACCCACGCCAAATCGCTCTGCAGTTTCTTCTTCAGCAGATAGAAGCCGTCGCCTTGCATCAGATGCAAGACCGTACGCATGAGACGCAGAAGCGTCAAACAGGCCAGCGACAACGGCCGATTGTCATGCTTGCAGTACTTCCTCCGTATCGCTTGCCTCTCCGCCCGTCCGACGTCGCGTATGGTCGAGGTTTTCGAGTTCGGGTGAATGCGAAAGCCCGTGAAGTACTCCCGCACAAATCGGAACCGCGCTCCCGCCAGAACCGACCTCAAGAACAGGTCGTTGTCCATGGTAAACCGGAAACCCGTGTCGATTCCCCCCACTCGCTCATACAGTGTCTTTTTCCAGAACGCGGCCGGCTGATTGATTCCGAATCCGCCGTAGAGCATGCCCCGCTTTGACAGATAGGGGATAAACGAGGTCAGTCTTCTGTCGCCAATGATAGCATCATGCTCATCGATGAGATACATGTTGCCATAAACGAGGTCAGTGCTTGAGGCCTCCATGAAGGCGCGCCCGACCCGGAGCAGCGTGCCGGGCAGGTAGACATCATCTGAATTCAGCCAGGCCAGTATCGTCCCTGAAGCCCGATCGAATCCTTTGCGGATGGCATGGCTCTGCCCCTCATCTTTCTCACTGACCCAGTAGGCAAGTTGAGATCGGTATTTGCGAATGATATCCGCACTGCCATCCGTGCTCCCCCCATCGAGGACCATATACTCGAGGGCTGGATAACCCTGATTGAGGACGCTCTGGATCGTTCTCTCGAGGAACTTGCCCTGATTATATGACGGCGTGACCACCGAGATCGTGGGCCACTCCCTATCAGCGACAGAGTCCGCCGGGCACGGAAGAGCGAGACCCGCTACGAAGTCCTGGATTTCCTCAGAGGAGCAACTTTTCACACGTCAATCTCTCGATAGATGCGCCGCTTCATCACAATGCCAGCCTTTGCTCCTGGCGGCAGAAAAGAGAGTCGCACTGCAGGACGCGACCGGTTTGGGGATGCCGAATGATATGTTCGGTTCCCATGTAAGCGAATCCCATCTGACGGAGCCGGTCGTAGACGGCATCGAACAGGACCTGCCCTTCGTAGAGCGGCACAAACGACGTTTCCAAAATGAGTACCGCGGCCCGGGCGAACGTCTCTTCCCCACCGGCGATGACTTTATCCTCCGCCCCCTGCACGTCCACCTTGATCAGGAGATTGTCGACGATCTGCAGGTCCGGGGCCACGTCATCCAGACGCCGCATCTCGATCGTTTCGACCTGGACCTATATCCGGGACGGAAAGGCCTGTTTATGCAGCTCACCCAACGGCAAGAGCGAGGAACAGGCGAAGGCCTCATTGTGATGGATTTGTGTCTCGCCGTTCGTCTGGCCGAGAGCGAAGTTGAACGCTCGAAAGCCTGACACATCGTCTACAGTGCTCTTGAGTTGTTCGAAGCATTCAGTAAGGGGTTCGAATGAGTAGATCCGAGCCCCTGGCAAGGCCCGGTGGAGCCGCCGCGCGAACTGTCCCGTATTGGCCCCGACATCCAGAATGGTCCGGATATTCCAGTCTCTCAGCCACTCAAATGGCCCATACGGCAGCGTCCGACGAACGTCCACTCCGCAACAGCGGCAGAGTTCCTTGACGGTTTTCTTGACACGCGTCAGCATCAGCCACCTGTCTCCTGGATAGAAGCCAGGAAGCGCGACACGTCGGAGTCTTCCTGAAGCAGGAAGCGGCAAGTATCTTCGGGCAAAGCCGACCAGTTGCCCTTGGCCCGAGATCTCCTTCGCTTGCGAAGGTGTCTAAATACGGCGAGGCAACACGTCAGCAGTGGACGTAATCTTCTCGGTGTTGTCTCGTAGAAGTGAGCAAGAAGACCAGCAGTCGTCGCATAGGACCGCAACGATATTGTTGTTGATTCGTCTTCCCTGCGCACGCCCTTCCTGAGTTGTTCCAGTTGCTGCGCGTCGAACGTCTGGATGTATGACCTGAGAATCAACAACAGAAGATGGACTTTTCGATCGGTGGGTATCGGCAATTGGATGACCGTGCTAACCGTAGATAACAAGGCCTCATAGGCAGCGGGAACGTCACCTTGTCTCAGGCCCGTTGTCACGGAATACGCTTGCGAGTGAATACTGAACACCGCGCCGTACATATCCAGCACGACAAAAGGAGACGCGGCACTGGCCATGACCAGGTACAGTCGGTCGTCGCCCGACTTCTCGAAAGGCCCGATGGATTCGCGCATGTGCGTCCGGAGCAGCACTCCCGTCTGAGTGAAATGGGAGTTGTACATCAGCGTGGTGACATCATTGGAGGGCTGATGAAGACCCGGCCGCCAATCCCTGTTTCGAAAGCACATTCTCTTATTCATGACATCAACAGTAATGGTCTTGACACAAACGAAACCTGCCTGTGGATGTTTCTCAAAGGCGGCGATGGCCTGTTCATAGAAACCTGGCAGCAAGAAATCATCATCGCTCAACAGAGAGTAGAAGTCTGTCGTTACAGCCTCTACGCCTTTGACGAAATTGTTCGCCGCACCGATGTTTTCGCCATTCTTGAGATAGACGACGCGGTCGTCGCGGCGAGCGTATTGGGCCACCACCTCTTCGGTCTCATCTCCGGAAGCATTGTCATGGACACACACCTTCACATGCCGGTACGACTGCGCTAACACGCTCTCGATCGCGCGTTTCAGAAGTCTCGGCCGTCTGAACGTCGGAATGATCGCTGTGATCACAGGATCAGCCATGGTTGGACCACCGGGACAAAGAACGTGCTGCCACAATCCACCATCGGTAGAAGTACAGGGTCACACGTCGCCTCGAGGTGCTCGCTATGGACCACGGCGGAATCAAGGGCTTTGCGGATGTATTTCGCATTACTACGAACTGGTACCCCGGGAGGAACGGTGGGAACGAATCGGGACTTGACCGGAAACCATCATGTTCATGCCACTCTTGGATACAGGGCCTTGATCCGTGCCGGCATCAGGCGAGTGATTTGGCGACGGGTCACCGGCGCCGCCAGGGAAGCCACCAGCAAAACTAGTCCTCCAGTGATGAGCACGCTGGCAAGTCGGCCCCAGGTTCCGGCCTCGGTGGGCAAGATCTGGCGCAGCAACAGGGCCGTTCCCGCCGCCAGCAGCAGAGGCAGACCCAGGTCCTGCCGGTACCAGCACCACTTCTGGTCAGGAATGAGTCGGCGATGCATGAGGTAGATACCGATAGTGACATAGCCGGTGTTGAGGATCAACCACACACTGGCGGTCCCGATGGCGCCGTAGCGCGGCGTCACCCAGAGAATCGCTGGAACAAGAATCAACACCGCAACGATATTGATGCGCACGGTAAGCCCTGTCCAGCCATGAGCCAACTGTAGCTGGTAAGGTATATGCATCAGACAATTGAGCAGGACACCGGTGGCCAGCAGCGCCACCAGCGGGGCCAGACGCTGCGCCAGCGCGGCGTCTCCCGTCCAGAGCCTGAGAACCACATCTCCCAGGAACACGAGGATGACGGCCGCCGATCCCGTGAGCACGGTGACCAGTTGCGCCCCGCGATGATAGGTCGAGATCAGGGCAGTCTGATCGTCTCGACTGACGAGTTCGGTGAAACGGGGATAGAAGGCCTGTGTGATCGGCTGCACCAGCCGATACAGGGCATTGGCTACGGTCGTTGCCAGCGCGTAATAACCAAACGCCTCCAGCGGCAGCAAACGAGACAATAAGATCTTGTCAACCTGGGTCAGAAGCAAGGACAGAAAGGTGATGGCGATCATGCCGGCGGCAAAACCCCAGATACCCACCAGCGCCGTCCAGGAAAACCGCGCCGATCTGGATGTCGCCGGTAACGCGTGGTAGACGGCGACGATCAGGACGCCAAGCGTGCTGATTGAAATCAGACACTGCCAAAGGAAGAACGCCTCGATCGTAGGAGAGAGCCAGGCGAGTACGGCCAGAGCCCCCAGGCCACGGAAGGTGGCCATGATCGAAGTCACCGTATTGAGCAACACCTGCCGTTGCAGGCCAATGATACTGCTTCGATAGATGTTCTCGATAAAACGCAAGGCGGCCACGATACCCATGATGGCAAAGGCCCGGGCCACCTGCGCCACCGGCAACTTCTCCGCCTGCAACCAGTCCGTGGCCAGCCAATGCGACGCGGCCCAGATTCCCAGGGCGATTCCGCCGGCAATGACCACGGCGATGAGTTCAATGCTGCGCAAGAGATCCCGAATGGATGCGGCACTACGACTGCCCCCGCCGAAACGGGCCATTTCGCGACTCAGGGTCGGGGCCATGCCCATGTCCAACAGAGTCAGCCAGGCCTGGAGCATGACGAAGAGCCCCACCAGGCCGTAGGCTTCCATCCCCAAATACCGAATGTATAGGGGAACGAAGGCCAGGCCCATCAGCGCCGTCCAAATCTGGCCGAAGTAATTGGCGATAACGTTCTTCTTGATGACTGTCATGAGACTAAGTCAACCACTCTTGCGAACACGACCCATCCAGACTACGCGATTCGCTTGATGAATCCACTCGGCCAATAGGTGACGCGCTGCGTGATAGCCCCCTCATTGAATGGGAACGGTGGCTCCTCAATGACAAAATCCGGATTCTGCTGTACGAATTCCATCGCCGCCTGCTTTGGATTATCCCAACTCCAGTCAGGCTGAGTTCGAGGAGCGCCGACAACTTGCTGCATGATCCCGTCTGCCGCCACGATGTACGACCCCACGCTAACCAGGGGCGCATAGGCCTGCAACTCAGCCAGGACATGGGCTTTCGTGTGACACGAATCGAGAAGAACCATGACAACTTCGCCCGGCCGGGCCAGACTTTTCACCTCGGTCACCACTTCCGGGGCAACCGAACTGCCTTCAATCAGAGTGATGTGAGGAAATAAGGGATGTGCCTCAATCGCCCGCCTGTTGTGTGGGCGAATCTCAATATCGACTCCAATGACGCGGCCTTTGCCCATCGCTTTGCACAAAGTGGCATAAAACACAAGTGACCCACCGTGAGCAACGCCTGTTTCGATGATAAGGTCCGGCTGTACTGCGTAAATGGCTTCCTGAATGCGGATCATATCGTCGGGCAATTGGATGATCGGGCGCCCCATCCACGTGAAGCTATAGACGTACTTCACATCCCAGCCCGAACGCAACCACAATTCGCTGAGCACTCGGAAACCTTCCGGCGTTCCGATGCCGATCTTCCTCTCTTCTCCTTTCTCCACTAGCGTTATGATATCCTCCTCAATCTTGATCATCTAAGACACCTCCGTCAGATATTCATCCGCAGTCCGCTCAAGAACAGTTAGATCGTCTGCGTGCAGATGAGCCGCAATCTGCTCTTTGGCAATGCTGGGAATAACCTCTATCTTCGTCGTATCCTGCACCGTATACGCACATTCATACGGAGGGTACCAGAAAGCACGCGCATGACGATCGATCGTCTCAGCATCTGCGTCAGCGGGAATCTGCTTGAGCTTCTCGAATTCCTGTTGACTCAGGTACCGCATCTTCTCCCGGTCCTGCGGTTCGCGGGGCAATGCCTGACCACGCTCGGCAAGCAGACAGAAATCAACAAACAAACGGGTCATCTCCTGTTGCGCCAGTCGCTCGAGCGAATAGGCTGTCTCCTGGGCGGGGTCAATGGGAAACCGCCTTACTTTGCACAAAGGGCCGGTGTCGAATCCATCATCCATATAGTGGCACGTACAGCCATATTGCCTGGCCTTCTCCAAAATTGCCAAATTGTAGAACGCCCATCCGCCGTATTCAGGCAATGGCCCCGCGTGGAAATTCAGCGCAGCGCGACGGGCCATCTTCAAAACATGAGACTTGACCAAATACCGAAACATATAACTGATGACGAAGTCAACCGGTGTGTCAGGCAACTCAGCTTGTGTGCAAACCTGAAGGCCATGGCTTTGCGCCGACTCTTCCAGCGTCTCGCCAGCTATCCAGGGATAACTATGCTTACGCGAGACTACTACGTACTTGACGTCCCAGCCTCGCCTGAGCATCATCGAGAGTGCAACCACCGAGCCCGGCTTGGAACCCATGAGTACTGCGCTTGGCTTTGCCATGTTACTCCTCGTCAACCACGTAGCATCTTTTATCCAAGGCCACGGCTCTTCGGCACACGGAAGAACGCGCGAATCGCGTTCGCTACCTCGACAATCACTTGCTTGGGCATGTACGACCAGAGCGGCAATGTCATTATCTCGTCACCGATCTTATCGGTTATGGGGATACTGTTTGCTCCGCGACAGTTCTTGAACCATGTGAAACGATTCCCCGGAAGCCAGTGAATCCCCGTGTCGATGCCTTTCTCTTTCAGGAAACCGGCAAGTTCATTGCGTCGACCATCTCGGACTCGGATGACGTAGTTGAAGACGCTGACATCATGAAGGTCGGCCTGGGGAGTGACGACCCCTTCCACCTCCTTCAGCAATTGGTTGTAAAGCAGACAGTATTCGCGGCGATTCGCAATGAATTCGGGAAGCTTTGCCAGTTGGCTCAATCCGACACTCGCGTGCAGATTGGCCAAATGGTACCGAAAGCCCTGCCCCGGCACATCGAACTGAAATGCCCGCGTGTTGCGATAGAGCTGATCGTTGCTCTGCGTCATGCCGAGCAAACGCATCGGATACAGCTTCTCAGCCTCGGCAGCGTTCGGGACTACGATCGCCCCGCCATCGATGCAGGTGAGGGTCTTGATAGCGTCAAAACTGAAGCAGGTCATATCCCCGCCGCTACCGACCATTCTTCCCTGGCGGCGAGTACCCATGGCATGGGCCGCGTCTTCAATCACGCGCAGGCCGTGCCGGCTCGCAATCTTAAGCACCGGGTCCACCCGACACGGCACACCGGAATAGTGTAAGGCAATAATCGCCTTCACTTTCGGCCCAATCATCGGCTCGATCAATTCCGGGTTAATAGCGAGATCATCTTCAGAGATGTCTACGAACACTGGGCGCGCACCACACATCCCAATCGCTTGCAAGTCACCGATGTTATTGAGCGCAGGAGTAATGACTTCATCGCCCGGCCTTGTACCAGCCAGCAACAGCGCGAGGTGTAACGCCGAGGTGCACGTGTTCACGGCGACCAGTCGGCTCTCAGACGGCAATTCCAGGTATTCCGTCAGCTTCTCTTCAAACTCATTGACGTAGCTTCCCATGCCGAGCCAGCCAAGGTCCAATGCATCGACTGCCCCTTTGATGGTATCCGATCCAATGTAAGGCCGAAAAACTGGAATCATCTTCTTTCTCACGCTTCCCATACGGACGATTTGCTCCTTCTTCTCAATTCTTCAGATAGTTCATTGGAGGCCCACTCAACTGGTGACACCGGCTCCCGCGAGAGGATATGCCTCACGTTCGCCAACCTGGTAATCGAGGGTTTGGTGTAGTGGATCTTCTTCATTGGGCCTTGGTGCCGCTAGGCGACTTGCACGTCGGGGATGGGCACGACGAATTGCCCGCCCCAGGCGCGAACGTAGTCCAGTTGCGTCATGATCTCTTCTTTGATATTCCAGGGCAGAATCAGGACGTAATCAGGCTTGCTCTCCCTGATCGCCTCCTCACTGACGACCGGAACGTGGCTGCCGGGCAGGTATTTGCCCTGCTTGTGCGGCGAGGCATCGACGACAAAGGTCAGGAGGTCTTTTCTGACGCCGCAATAATTGAGCAGCGTGTTGCCTTTGGCCGCCGCTCCGTAGGCCGCGACCTTCCGTCTCTCCTGCTTTTGCGCAATGAGGAACTGAAGAAGTCTGTGCTTGATCCGATCGGCCTTTTCCTGGAAGCCCTGGTAGTATGGCAGCGCGTCCAACCCTTTGGATTTCTCCTTTTCCAACAAGGTATCGACACGCGCGGAAGCCGCTCGGGTGAAATCCTCAGCATGCTTGGCGTATATTCGTAACGACCCGCCGTGCGTCGGGAGCGCTTCCACATCAAAGATCTCCAGGCCGTGACGGCTGAAGATCGCCCGCACCGTTGTCAGTGACAGATACGAGAAGTGCTCGTGGTAGATGGTGTCAAACTGACAATGGTCGACCAGTCGCATCAGATGCGGAAACTCCATCGTGATGATGCCGGCGGGCTTCAACGCCAGCTTGAGCCCGGCCACGAAATCGTGCAGGTCCGGCACGTGAGCGAGGACATTGTTGCCGATCAGCAGATCGGCTTGCCGGCCCTGCTCTGCCAGATCTCGGGCCAGACGTCTGCCAAAGAAATCGACGATGCTCTCGATGCCCTTCTTCCGTGCTGCCGCGGCCGTGCCCTCGGCCGGCTCGATCCCCAGAGAGGGAATGCCGCGTGCTTGGAAGTATTGCAGCAGGTAACCATCGTTCGAGGCGATCTCAACGACGAGGTTGTCCGGGCCGTACCCGTACTTCTCGACCATCATGTCGGCATATTCCCGGGCATGGTTCAGCCACGTCTGTGAGAACGAAGAGAAGTAAACATAGTCCGAGTCGAAAATGTCATGGGACTTGCGGTACTCGTCGATCTGTACCAGAAAACAGGAATCGCAGACGAAGAGCTTCAGTGGATAGAACACCTCCGGCTCATCGAGCTGAGCTTCGGTCAAGAACGCGTTGGAGGGCGGCGCGTTGACCAGATCGATGAATTCGTGGGACAACGTCTTGCCACAAAACCGACAGTTCACAGCGCAATCCCCTTGAAGTCGGTATCGATCAGTGGATAGCTCGCATCTTTCGGGGAGATGGTACCGACCGGCAAAGGCCACCGAATCGCCAGCGCCGGGTCGTCATAGCGCAGACCACGTTCGTGCTCGGGACTGTAGAACGCGGAATGGTGGTAGGCCAGTTCGACGTCGTCCGTCAGCGTTTGGAATCCGTGTGCAAACCCCTCCGGAATGTAGACCACCCGCATGTTCTCCTCCGACAACTCCACGCCATGCCATTGTCTCAAGGTCGGTGAATCGGACCGCAGATCCACCATGACATCGAAAACCTTCCCACGAACGCAGCGGATGATCTTGGTTTCCGAGGCCGGTGGGAGTTGGTAGTGCATGCCGCGAACGCTCGCGCGGCGTCTGGTCAACGAATGATTGATCTGGACGATGGTCCCGCGAAAACCGATTCTCTCATACTCCTGCTGGCAGAAGACCCGCGCAAAGAACCCTCTCTCGTCACAATGCGGCTCAAGTTCGATGACATAAGCTCCGGCCAAGGGTGTTTCGATGCACTTCATGCTTGCGCCCAGCACAGGTGGCAACGCTTGGCCTCGGTCACATAACTGTCAAGATCATCGGGACTCCGTACCGCGCCGGATTCGTAGAAAGCCCGATACCACCGAACCGTCTTCTCAACGGCAGTCTTGCCCTTCCACACCGGAGCCCACCGCAACCGCGTCCGCGCTTTGGAGCAATCGAGCCTGAGCATTCCGGCCTCGTGCAATTGAGCGGCCTCAGCGTCGCTGTGAAACGTGATCGCAGGCCAGATGCGCTGCGCCTGATCGGCGATCTCTCTGACGGTGGCGTTGCCGTCTTCGGCCGGCCCGAAATTCCACGCATCGGCGAATTCTCGGCGCCCCTCCAGCAGCATCTGTCCCAACAACAGATAGCCACTCAACGACTCCAACACATGTTGCCAGGGGCGGGTGGCCTCGGGATTTCGGATCGTCCCCACCTCGTTCCGACTCGCAGCCCGCACGAGGTCCGGGATCAGCCGGTCCGTCGCCCAATCCCCTCCCCCAATGACGTTGCCCGCCCGGGCACTTGCCAGTAGCGTACGATGCGTCTTGCCGTAGTCGTCGAGATTGAAGAAGGAATGGCGCCAGCACTGCGTAACCAGCTCAGCGCATCCCTTGGAGGCACTATAGGGATCGTAGCCACCCACGGGGTCAATCTCGCGATAGCCCCAGGGCCACTCTCGGTTCTCGTAGCACTTGTCGCTGGTCACGTTAACGATCGCGCGAACCGTGCCGCATTCCCGCGCGGCCTCAAGAACACCGATCGTCCCCATGACATTGGTGGAAAAGGTCTCCACGGGGTCTCGGTAGGACGGTCTGACGAGCGACTGGGCGGCCAAATGGAAGACGATCTCCGGCTGGGCCTTCCGGAACACTTGCTGGAGCTGCTTCGCACCACGGACGTCACCGATGACGGAATCGATCTCCAGATCCAGCAGTCGGAAATGGTTGGGCTCGGTCGGTGGCTCCAGGGAATACCCGGTGACCTGGGCACCCAATTGTGAAAGCCAGAGACAGAGCCAACTACCCTTGAATCCCGTGTGACCCGTGACAAGGACTCGCTTGCCCTGGTAGGCCCCCTTAAACATGGACCCCCTCAATGCGCGGGGCCAAGTGGCGCGATCGGGTTGGGACGTCTTGAATTGTATGCGCCGGCTTGCCCCCCCACACGCGCCAGGGCGCCTTACCGCTGGCCCACAAGTCTTCGAGCTTCACGCGGTCGCGCAGGGTGTCCATGGCCGCCCAGAACCCCTCGTGCTTGTAGGCACAGAGCTGGCTATCAGAAGCAAGACGCTCCAGAGGCTCTCTTTCCCACACGGTGTTCTCGTCTTCGATGTACTCGATCACCTTGGGCTCCAGGACGAAGAAGCCCCCGTTGATCCAGCCATTCTCCCCCTTGGGTTTCTCCCGGAACTGCTGCACCTTGGTCCCTTTGAAATCGAGGACCCCGAACCTCCCCGGGGGTTGCACGATGGTGACTGTCGCATGAGCTCTTTGTTCTTTGTGGAAGGCCACCAGGGCCGTGATGTCCACATCGGACAGGCCGTCGCCGTAGGTGAAACAGAAGGGCTCATCATCCAGGTAAGGCGCCACCATCTTGAGCCGCCCGCCGGTCTGCGTGTGGAGGCCGGTGTCCACCAGCGTCACCTTCCACGGCTCACAATGATTGCAGTGCACTTCCATACTGTTGTGTGCCATGTCAAACGTCACATCCGACATGTGCAAATAGTAATTGGCGAAATACTCTTTGATGTGGTAGCCCTTGTAGCCCAGGCAAATGATGAATTCATTGATGCCGTAGTGCGTATAGTGTTTCATAATGTGCCAGAGGACGGGCTTGCCCCCGATCTCGACCATGGGCTTGGGCCGCAGATGCGTTTCTTCGCTGATCCGCGTGCCGAACCCGCCTGCCAGGATTACCGCCTTCATCGTCTTCCTTTCAACCAATCAGGACATCCAGGCCCGCGGTCAAGTCCGTTTCCTGAAGCGCAGATGCTGTCTCTGATCCGCTATCTCATTGCTCGCGAAGCAGTTACAGCACACTCCCGAGCCCCGGAGGCGGCCGAAGATGGCCTTCCCGGCCGTCAAGGAAGCTTCCCGGGCCGCAGAGTAAGCTTACTATGGCGTCAAGGAAGTCTCCCGAGCCGCAGAGCAAGCTTGCTGTGTCGTCAAGTAAGCTTCCCAGGCAGCAAAGTAAGCTTACTATGGCGCGAAGCAAGCTTCCTGAGCCACGACGCAAGCTTACTATGTCGTCGAGTCAGTCTGCCAAGGCGACCAGCAAGCTTGTCCCGTCGGCAAGTAAGCCTCTTGAATCCTCGGAGAGGCTTGCTGAGTCGAGAAGTAGACTCGACCCACACGGCCCTGGCCCGACCTTCCCGTGGGCGTCGCCCGCACCCGAGAACCTGTCACATCTCCCGCGACAGTTCGACCTGCCTTAGATCCTTAGGAGCCGCGTGTGTCTCCACGTCCGCTACGCGCGCGACAGGATGCTGGCCGCCGTCGTCGCGTCTGGCGCACAGATCCAACTGCCCCTGCGCCGGTTGTCGGGCCGGCGTGGTCTGCTGCACCTGGCATCCTGCCAGATACTCGCGGGCAAAGGCGAAGAACGCCACGGCGACGAAGGCGACGATACCAGCCAGGCCCGCCCGGCGTATGGTTCCTTTGGCCTTGCGGCGCTCCGGCGGCACCGCCTCGTCCAGGACCTGGATGGTCGGCATGCTCTTGGCCTCTTCCATCTTGGCGATCTCCAGTTCGCGCATCAGCAATTCATAGAGCATCTCCTGAATCTGCAGTTCGCGGCTGGGGATGTTTTCCGGTTGGCGGAGCTTCCGTTCCATATCCTTCAGACGCGTCTCCAGGAAAACGCGCTTGCTGGTGGTCTGCCCGGCGGAAAGCCGCTTGTTCTGCCGATCCAACTCTTCGACAAAGGCATTCGCCATCGCTGCGGCCCGGTCGGGGTCTTTGTCTTCGACTGTGATGTAGAGAATTCCGTCCTCGGAAATGTTGAACGCCGCGCACGCTTTCAATCGACGACGCGCCTTGTAGCGCGCGGCCCCGACCTCATACACCGCCATCAAATCGAAGCGGTCAATGATCGCGTCGGACACCGCTCGGCTTTCCAGAATCCCCACGTACATGTCCGCCACACCACTGACATCCATGACCTCGCGTAGTAAAGACGCCCCCCCGCCGCCCAGCAAGCCCAGACCAAGCCCGGTATCCCTCCGGGAACTCTCCATCGGGGGCGCCACGGACGTCACAGCCACGAAGCTGGCGGGCAACAGGTACGAAATCACGCCGACGACACCCGTTGCCAAAAAGCAAACCAACAACAGCCTCCAACGATACTTGAACAGCACACGCAGATAGTCGAGGAGGTTCAGCTCGTCCGCAGGGACCCTGCCTCCGATGGCGCTAGTTTGTCGGGATGTGGCCATGTCCGTATTCATGTTTGACAGCTCCCTGACCCTCAATTGTCGCGTTCGACCCCAAACGTCGCTCCGGGAACTCGCGGCGATTCGCTTGTCCGGGGATTTTTCGTAGCAGCCCTCTGTGGCCAACCGGCCGCTGCTCGGCGGGCAGACTCCGTCCTCGTCGGTCGACAATGACCGATCAAGACATCGGCTCCAAGTGGCTCTCAACACGCCTTCTTGACGCCATCCGCTGCCGCTCAGCGTGGGCCATCGGCCTACGCACGATCGCCCACGTTCTTTCGATATACGTGAGCATCAACGGTCGAGGTCCACCCTCCGTCGCAGCATCGACTCTTTACAGATCGCGTTCCCACCGGAGCCACCCGAACCGACTCTAGATGGCGAACACCACGCCGGCCGCGACAGCGATCTGGAAAACGATCTGGGTGATGTCTTTGGTGGTCTTGAGCCAAAGGAGACGATCCAGTTTCCTGGGCACGACGATGGTATCCCCCGGCTCCAATTCCAGGTTCATGAAGCCGCCAAAAAACCACTGATTGTACTCGTTGTCCCAGAACACGAACTTGCCGCTGCCCTGTTGCTTGCTGATCACAGAACCATCGGCCTTGATCACACTCAATTGCTTCTCGTCCGCATCCTTGGTAATCCCACCGACACGGCGCAGGTAGTACTTGACCGTACCGTCGTTTTCGTAAAGCAACGACGTCTCATTGAAGACCTCGCCCACGACGTGAATCACGCCCGGTCGCTCCGGCACGGTCAAGACGTCTCCGTCTTCCAGGCCGATATCATAGCGCGACCCTCGAAACTCCTCCAAGGGTGCCAGCCTGACCACGACCCGTCCCGTCACTTCAGCTTCGCGCAGCTTCTCGAGCAATTCCTTCTTCGCCCCGAGCGCGGCCTCCTGGCCCCTGACCGTCTCGGCGTCCAGGGCCGCGCCCAACGTCTCTTCCGCGGTGCCGAGGATGGACTCCTCGATATCCCTGACAAGCTGATCCAAGCGACGACGCTGGACCTCTTTGGCGCTTTCGCGTGTGAACACCGCTCCTTTCAGGTAGGCTCGTTCGGTGAACCCTCCGGCCCGCTCAATGACGGAACTGATGGTCTCACCGCGACGAATGGGATAGGTCCCGGGAAACCGTACCTGGTCGACGATCTCAACCGTGCGATCGAACTCCAGCTCCGGTATAGGGCGAATCACCAAGTGATCGTAATCGCGGAGCAGGATGTCCTGCTCGGGGTCACCGTCCATGGCCAGTGCCAGCTTGACGTCGATTTTCTCCGTCTCCATGCCTTCCTGGCTGACGTGCCGCCGGGTCAGTTCAGCCGTGCGCTGATACGCGTTCTTCTTGAGGCCACCGGCGGCATCGACCAGATCGCTGACGCGCATGCCGGGAACGAGTCGGTACTGATTCGGATCGAACACCATGCCGGACACCGTAACGACCTCAAGGTCCCGCTCGTCCCAGCGAAAGACGCGAATGGTGTCGTACTGATCCAAGGCCACGTTCTCCGCCTCGTCTCCGGCGAGGACCTTCCCCGGATTGAACGGCATGACGATCGGGTGCAGATCCGGGGGAACCAGGCGCTCGATCTCGCCGTAGTCGGTATTGGGCTGAGGCTGCAATATCTCATACGAACTCAGGATGTCGGCCAAGTGTAGGCCCGGGCGCCATTCATGCTTGCCCGGCCGCAAAAAGTGGCCTTCCAGGTGCACCACGCGCTCTTGGCGCGGCGCCACCGCAAAGACCTTGACCACATCTCCGTCTTCCACCAGCGTCTCGGCGCCTCCCAGAACCGATCCGCCCGCGCCGGTCCGCGAGAGATCCAGGTCCACCACCACGCGCCGTTCATGATGCTCCACCCGCTCCACCTGGACACGCTGGAGCCATCCCGCAAACGTGGCGCCGCCGGCTAACTCCAGGACCTCGCGCAGGGGCGTCGGCTCCGCCATCTCGTAGATGGCCGGCCGTTTCACATTGCCGGCCACCGCCACCACCGGACCGATCAGCGGGATGAAGATGGTATCCCCATCCTGCAGGCGCAAATCCTGGCTCTGCGCGCCTCCCAGAAGGAAGTTGTAGAGGTCGACTTCCACCGGATCCGATCCCTGGCGCAGCAGCCTCATCTTCCTCAGGCTTCCGTTCTTCGATGGCCCCCCCGCCGCAAACAGAGCATTGATCACGGTCGATAAGGAACTGACTGTGTAACTGCCCGGTACGGATGCCTCACCGACCACGAAGACTTGGATGCTGCGCAGCCGATCCATCGCAATGGACATCTTGAAATCGGTGTACTTACGCGAAAGCTCGCGTTGCAGGTAGCTTTCCATTTCGCTGAAAGTCATCCCCCAGACCTTCAACGCCCCCACTTCCGGCAGAATCACCTGCCCACTGCGGTCGACGCGCAACTCGTGCTGGTCATCCACACGTCCCCACAGGGTCAAGGTGAACCGGTCGCCAGGCCCGATCACATAGTTGGGACCGACAGCCACGTTGGTGACCGGGGCAAACGTACTGACCGGCTGCCGAAAGATGTCGTAACCGAACTGAGTCAACTCCAGCGGAACATCGCAGACATCGACGGGTGTTTCCCCGGAGAGCAGCAACTCGATGGCGCTGGGCTCCTCTTCCTCCTCCTCTTCCAGAGGTTCCTCCAGATCCTCGAGCAAGACATCATTGGGCTCATTGGGCTCGTTCGGCTCGCCGTCGGGTATCCGCCTTAGCAACGCCTCGAGACGCGCGTCCCGGGTCTTCTCATCCTCTACCGGCAAGGGCTCCAAACCCGCGGCACGCAGCCGCTGTGCCTCGCTGAGCGCCTGAGCCCAAGCCACCTGCGTACCGACCGAGACCAGCCAGCTCAGCGCGATCAAACCTAAGAACAGCCGAGTCCTGCGACCGCCGCATGCCCGCCCTGCCGCTGGAGAAGCTGGATTCCACCTTGTACCTTCAGAGGCGCACGCAATCTGTCTCGCTGAAGGTCCACTGAATCCCATTTCACACTCCTTTGTGCTTCTATCCAGACCACATCCCTGTCGCCGCACCGCTCGTCCTGCCAGCGACGCCCGCACCGTCATCGTTGACGGTTCACGTCGGGCGACGGACTCGCCGTCGCCTTACTCATCCTTGAGGCCTGTCGGCCCCATCGTTCAGCGTGCCGCCGATATTACCCCGGGTCGGCACCCTGTCAAGGCATTTCGCGTCCTGGCCGCCGTCCCCGGGCGTTCAACGTTTGCAACGCCAGCGCAGAGTACCAGCAAAACACCTCTATCCTATTGCTCCTTATCGGACAAACGCCGAGCGAATCTTTACTCTTCGAGCCAACTTCCCCAAATCGTCCGATAGACATTGCCCTTGACCGCCTGGGCAGGATTCATTACCTTGGGCGTCTTTCGTAAGGACTGCAGTGAGGACGTCTACCGAAATGAGGCCATGCAACGGATTGCAGTATCCTCCATTCTACTGATCTCTCTGGCTCTGCCGGGCCGGGCCCAAGTCTCGACCAACGTTCCCCTGGGCCACTGGAGCTATGAGCTCGTCGACAAACTGGCTGACTATGCGTTGATCGACAGCGCCATGCTGACCATGCGCCCGGTCACCCGCAGCGAAATGGCCCGACACATCGGGCAGGCCCGGCTCCACCTCGACCATCTACAGTCGGTCCCACCGCTGCTTTCCAGTCTGATGACAAAGCTCGAGACAGAGTTCCGCGGCGAACTCATTCAACTTGGAGTTCTCGACGGCTCTTACGGCGAATCGTTTGTGAAACCCGTTGAAGATCCGTATCTGAAGTATCTTTACGCGGACCGGGGCACGGGACTGGAGAACGTGCGTGGGGATCACTTCGGCCGGCACTCGAACTACCGCCTCGGCTTCGCCTCCCGGGGCAACGTCTTCGACGTGGCCGCCTTCTACGTACATCCGGAGTATCAAGACGGCTCCTTCGAGTCCGACGGCGACGTCGAACTGATCGAAGCGTACGGGAAAATTGCGGCCGGCCCCTTTGAAGTCCAGGCCGGCAAGGATTCCCTCTGGTGGGGTCCCGGCCGGGGCGGCTCCATCCTCATGAGCAATAACGCTCAGCCTTCGCCGATGATCAAGGTTACGAACCCGCACCCCATGCAACTGCCTTGGGTGTTCCGTCTCCTTGGCCCCTTCCGAACCCAGTGGTTCCTGGCCGAACTGGAAAAGGACCGCACCATCCCCGAAGCCAGACTGTCGGCCCTGCGCCTGAACTTCAAACCGCATGCACGCTGGGAGATGGGGTTATCGCGGGCCATCATGTTCGGCGGGAGAGGCAGGCCGCGTGTTGATCTGTTCGACTACGGCGAAGCCTTCCTGGCCCGCAGCGAGCAAGACGAGAACAACCAACTCGCCGGCGTTGACACCGCGATCCTGTTGCCCCTGGCTGAGATCCCCTACGCCGAGCACCTGCCCTTGCGATCGATCCGGTTTTACATCGACGCGGCGGGCGAGGACGAAGCGGGCGGCATCCCCAGCAACTGGGGCGTCCTCTACGGTCTGCAATTCAATGACATCCTCAAGACCGGGCGGACCGATCTTCGCATCGAATATGCCGACAACCACGTCCCAGGCAAGCCCAACGTGTTCTACGGACATAGCCTCTACACCTCGGGGTACACCTACAAGGGCCGCGTTCTCGGGCATCACATGGGCACGGATTCCCGCGATTTCTTCGTCCGGCTCTCACATTATGCCACCGAAGACCTGCGGGTGGACCTGACGTACAATCGCCAGACGCACGATCTTTCCAATGACAGCCACCCTGTCGTCAACATCGCCCAGTGCGACCTGACGGTCCTTCAGTGGCGACACTGGCACGTCTTCGCAGGCTACCGCTACGAAAACGCCCGCGGGGACGGCTACGACGACAACCACATCCTCCAAATGCAATTGACCCTCGATTTCTAGCGGCTCCTTGCCGCGTCGCTCTGGCTCGGCAAGAACCAGAGGCGCTGCACAGAACGCCCGCGCCGTTGCGGAATGCATCCTTGGACCTCGGGCCCGAACAGTGAGGGAAATGAGGAGATGACGTGGTGGTGAGAAGCAAACTCGTGAAGCCGGGTAGGCCCAGTGCTCCCCGGCTTCGAGTTCGTTCATGCCGGATCAGCCCGTGATGGCCTTCCAGCTCTGATTCAGCTCTTCCAGCAACTCGATGATTTCCTGGATCATCTGCGCGTCGCGCTTGGCGTTCGCCTGACGCAGGTGGCCCCCCATGAAGCAGTACAACTTTCTCAAGTTCTGTGAGATTTCGCCACCGGAATCCATGTCCAACACCGCATTGAGCTCGTTGATGATGTCTTGAGCTCGATTGATGTATTGCCCCTTCGCGGCGTAGTTCTCAGCCTGCAATTCCTGGATCGCCAGCTTCAAGAACTTGATGGCCCCGTCGTACAGCATCACGATCAGCCGGCCCTTGCTCTGCGTACCAATGGCGGCGTCCTGATATGCTCCGATTCCATTCATGGTTGTGTCCTCGCCAACACATCTGCCGTCTAATCCCTGACAGCCCTCCTCTTCCTCGGGCTCCGCCTCGGAAAAGGATCAGTAGCATAGCGACTTGTATCGATAGGGAGATGGCTGACGATTCCCTCATCAGCCATCTCCCTCTAGTCGCTATCAAACACGCGTATCATCGTGATTGCTATCTGAGCAGGGTCAGGGCCATCTGCGGGATCGAGTTGGCTTGGGCCAACATCGAGGTACCGGCCTGTGAGAGCACCTGGTTCCGCGTCAGCGTCGCCATCTCAGTGGCCACGTCGACGTCGGAGATACGGGATTCGGCAGCCTGCAGATTCTCGGCCTGAATCCCAAGCACCTCACCGGTCGATTCCAGACGGTTGATCATATAACCGAACTTGGCGCGAGCGGTATCCTTGGTGTTGATGGCGCTGTCCAGCGTCGTCAGAGCAGCCCGAGCACTGGCGGCCTCGGTGATGCTCAACGTGTTGATGCTCAGTCCGGTCGCCGTCATGTTGCTACCGACCACATCGATCTTGTCGGTCTCACCACCGAAGTGGACGGACACAGTCGCCGAGTTGTCGAGCATCTTGATGCCGTTGAAATCGGTGGCCTGGGCAATACGGGTGATTTCGTTCTGCATTTCGGTGAACTCGTTGTCCATGATCACCCGCTGAGCCGACGAATACGAGCCCGTGGCGGCCTGTTCGGCCAACTGCTGCATACGCACCATCAGGTTGTCGATGGTCTGAAGGGCACCTTCCATGGTCTGCAGCAAGCTCACGCCGTCCTGGGCGTTCCGTGCACCCTGCTGCAACACCGCGATGTCGGCACGCATCAACTCGCGAACCGCCATACCGGCCGCATCGTCGCTCGCACTGTTGATGCGAAGACCCGACGACAGCCTCTCGACCGACGTGGCCAAGGCATCGTAGCTCTGCCCCAGATACCGGGCAGCATTCGCGGCCATAAGGTTGTTCTTAATTGCTAACATGTCTACAACTCCTTAAACAAAGACCCCAATTTGGCCCGGACTCACGTACTTCCTTTTCGCCAACGACAACATTTGTTGGCTCTCAGTGCTCATTATCGACCAAAGGCAAATGGACTTAAGGCGATTACCAGAGCCAAATTGCGACAAAAACGCACGGCCCTCTAAAATGGCCCGTCAAGGTACTGATACCGGCGCAGGCAACCCAAAATAACAGGGCAGCGAGCCCAATATTTTGCCGGTTTTCACAAAACATCGCATTTGCCGGCAGGGGATTCGAGGAGCCGGCATTCCCTATAGAATCGCCTGCCAGCCCTGGGGCCCTAACGTGGTTGACCAAGCGACTTTTCTCATGAGAAGACACCGACATCGCCGATAATCTATGTGGTATTCCAGCAAGACGGCTGTCGCCCCACTCGTCGCGGGCGCGTCAATGCCAGCTTTGTTCTTCCGGGCTGACGGGCGCTGAAAGCCGGTATCGATTGTCTCGCCACCCAAGCCAGGACGGTATGAACAACAAAGACACGTCTGCCAAGAATAGAACCCTGCTGGTATTCAACTGCCACGAACCGTGGGTTCATCAGCTCGGCGTGCTCGGATACGAGCTGGATATCATTATCGGGCTCAAAGGAAAGTACAATCTCGGCTGGGATGAGCGGATGCGCCCGCTGCCAGCCCATGCCCGCATGGTTACTCTACCGCAGGCACTGGCCAACCCGACCCCGTACTACTGCATCATCACGCACAACGTCGCCGATCTGCTCGATGTGCGGACGCGTCCCGAACCGCGCATCCTGGTACTCCATCACACGTTTGCCGGGCGCGTCGAAGAAGAACACGCAACGTGCGACCATGAAACCATGAAGGCGATGCTACGCCAGTACATCGACCTCGTCGGCGGACACGTGGTGGCCACGTCCATGTTCAAGGGCGAATCGTGGGGTTTTACTGACGACATTGTGCATTTCGGCATCGACGTTGACGATTATCTTCCCCACGTCGGTGGACAGGCCCGCGGTGTGCGGATCTGCAATTTCATTGCCAGCCGCCGCCACATTCTCCGCTGGGATTTCCACGAGGAGTCGTTTGCGGGAATACCGGTGACGCTGGTCGGCCACAATCCGGACATGCCAGGCGTTGAAGCGGCGCTGAATTGGGGCCATCTCAAGCGGATTCTGCAATCACATCGGTTCTACATCCACACCGCCGATCCACGGCTGGAGTCAGGGTACAACATGGCGACCGCCGAAGCCATGGCCGCCGGGTTACCGGTGCTCGGAAACAAACACCCAACCTCTCCGATCAGGCACAGCGTCAATGGATTTCTCAGTGACAATCCCGCCGAGCTTCAGCGCTACGCTAGAATCCTTTTGGAGGATCCCGATCTCGCCACACTGATGGGACAACAGGCACGCAAGACCGTGGCGGAACGATTCTCCCTGACGCGCTTCAAGCATTCTTTCCTGCGTTCGATCGAGATCGCCCGCCGCAAGGCGTACACACGCAAGGTGGAGCCGTCGGCCCAACACGCCCAATTCCTCGATCTTCCTTCGACCTGTGTGCCGTCTTAGCGTTCGATTGGGGCAACCTCAGACCAGCATATCAATCCGGTCCTGTGCCATATCGCGGTAACCCTGCCCGATGTCTTCCGGTTCGAGCGAACTCTGCTGTGCACCGGACCATGTCGACCAGCGCCCGGCAGGTGAATCACCGGCCTGTGCATGCTGTTGGCCCGCCTCCCCCTGTTCGCCCCACGCCTCCTGCGGCAAGGGTTCTCCGTTCTGCTCGCCCTCGGGCTGATCGCCAACGACGACCTCTAAGCGCCGCACCAAGACCCCGGCCTCCTGCAAGCCGCGCACGACCTGTGGCAACGCTTGTTCCACCTCATGTCGCGTTTGATCCTTGCTCACCTCCAGGACTCCGGTGATTTGCCCTTTGTCTTCCTGGAAGCGCACCGTCACGCTGCCCAATTCCGGCGGGTTCAAGCGAACCGTAACCTGTTTGTCCGCGCGGACCGCCGCGGCCTGCACAGAATCGAGAATCTGCTCGCCCACGCTCCGGACCGGGCTCTTCTCTCCTGAACCGTCCAGCCCCCCCACGGTATCCACCTGGGTCAGCGTGGACTCGGAAACCGACGAGGTGTTCGCCGGGGCATCCGTCAAGGGCTCGCTTTGCGTCTTGGCGGCCTCTTCTACGGCAGTCGAAAACGTGGTCTTGCTCTGCTGGCCCATACCGTTGATCGGCTCTGCAAGTTGGGCACTGGTGGCTTGCGAGTCCACGACCGTTGTATCCTGCGGCGACGAGGCGGCCGTATCCTGCTCGGCCATCTCCAACGCGGCCGGCGTGGACGGACTCTGGTGCGGGTCACCGCTATTGGTGCTCTCGCCAGCCGTCTGTTGACCGGACTGCGTCAAGACCGCCTCGCCTGTCCCAGCAGTAGCGGCTGCCAGCGACCCCGCCTTGTCCTGAGCCGTAACCTCTGGGTTCGCACCGCCCGACCCCAGGCCCTGTTCGGCACCGGGCGCACTGGACGAACCCCCGGTCTCCGCGCCGCCAGTCATTTCCTCAATCACAGCGCCCGCCTCGCTTGCGGCCACCTCGCCTGCTCCGTCCACCTGTGCCAGACTGCTTGCCCCTGATACAGCCGCTTGCCCCTCGGCCTGCACACTCGATAGATCTGCTCCCGACAACCCGATCCCGGCGCTGCCATTGTCCGCATCGGTGGTCGCGGATGCACTGCCCACCAAGGACGATGCCGGCGCCAATCCGCCTATCGCCCCGAGTTGCTCGGCACCCGCCTGCTCCGCAGCATGCTCGACGTTCGTCGCCACCTCGTCCGAGGATACCGCAGCGGGCGCAGCCTCCTGCACCGCCGGCGCTTCTCCGCCTGGCGTTGCGGTCTCGTCCACAACGGGATCGCTACCAAGTTCGGTGCGACCGCCGTCCGTTGCTCGCGAATTCACAGGCTCTTCCGCAGGAGACTCCTCACAAGCGAAAGCCTGTTCATGATCCGGGCCGCCTTCCGCAGTACCGCTTTTATCGGACCGGGCCGCTTCTCTGACCTTCGCCATGGGCGGCGTGTCCGCAAACGCCTGTTTGGGCTTCTCCGCTTGCGCCGACGAAGCGTTTCTCGGACCCGCCACGGCGTCGCAATCGGCCGCAGCAAACATCACGCTGTCAAGCATAGCCAAGTTGTTCATCATGTTGAGCCCTCGCTATAGTCACATATCACCCCTATTCCACAGCAATCCCCGTACCAGCGGCTCGCTTTCCACGCCAGCAAAACGCTAACCCTTTACACATAAACGTCTTACAAAACACCCTAAAACGTCCAGCCTCCGCTCTCGAGCAATTGGCCCGCCGGTGCCCGGAGGAATGTTCCGCATAGCGGAGATCTTTTCCGTCGATGCGTCTGACGGCCGAAGGTGTCAAATTACCCGACCGTCTGTATAGAATCCTGACACGCCCGGGCGAGCACGAAAACGCTTCCTAACGCCGCAAACACCCCGCTGGAGGCGGCTCAGGCCCTTTGGCCAGAGCACAACCTCCGGATGACCCGATTTGGCACGGTTATTGCAGACTAAGCTCGGCGTCAGAGAAGGTTCGCACTTAGACGACAAGGAAAGGCACTATGGCGCAGTCAGGCAATATCGTCGAACTGCTCGAAGCTGGAATGAATGCTGAACGGCTTCGTCAGCAGGCAATCGCCAGCAATCTCGCCAATATGGCGACGCCGGGCTACCGTCGCCTGGATGTCAAGTTCGAGGAACTGCTGGCCAAAGCCTTGAACTCGCCCGACGGGAACGACCTCGACAAGCTCGAGCCCGAGATCTACCAGCCGCTGAACACCGCGGTGCGATCCAACGGCAATGACGTCGACATGGAAATGGAAGTCGGGAATCTGGTCCAAAACTCGTTGCGCTACACGGCTTATGTCAGGTTGATGCAGAAAAGATTCACCCAGATCGAAAAAGCGATCAGTCTCGGCGGTGCCTAGCGCCTCGCGCGATCCATGGCCCGTTCTTGAATAGAAGAAAGGATTCGAACGCATGAGTTTACAGGGTGTGCTGGGCCCCATCGACATTGCGATTTCTGGAATGCGAGCGCAGACGACGCAAATGGAGGTCATCTCCTCCAACATCGCCAATGCTCGCACGACGGACAACGGGCAAGGCCAGCCGTATCGCCGGCTCGAGGCAATCTTCCGCTCCGAAGATGACGGCGTCAGCCCCGTGGAGATCGATCAGATCGCCCAGGACATGACGGCCTTGCAGCGTGTTTTCGATCCGGGTAATCCGAGCGCTGACGCGGCCGGCTACGTCAGCATGCCCAACGTTCAGTTGCCCGTGGAAATGATGAACCTCTCTTCGGCGAGCCGGGCCTATCAGGCGAATGCCGCCATACTCAAACGCTATCAGAAGCTGGTGGAAACCACTCTTGAACTGCTCCGGTAACGGAAGGACAGCCCTATGATCAACTTCGATCCGAATGTCAAATCGATCTTGCCGAACCCCCAGGGTCCCACCCCGAAAACCGAGGGCCCCGCAGCCGGTCAGAAGAATTTCGCCGATGCCGTCAACGCCGTCGGCAAATACGTTTCGAAGGTCGACGATTTGCAGCAATCCTCGGAAAACTCGGTGGAAGATCTGTTGACCGGCAAGAACAACGACGTGACTGCGGTCGTCTCCAGCGTGGCCAAGGCCGACGTCAGCTTCAAGGTCCTCGTGGGCGTTCGCAACAAGCTCATTGAGGCCTACAAACAAACGATGAACATGCCGTTGTAGGTCGTTGATGTCGTGGTCGGACGGTCTGGCAAGACGATGGTCTTAATCGGATGCGGTAGCGCAGGGTAAGAGGTGTAATGGATTTCCTGCAGAAGATAGCCTTGGTGTGGCAGAAGGTGAACCTGGTTCAGCGGGCGCTGCTGGCGGCCGTCCTGATCGCCTCTGCCATTATCGGCTTCCTTCTGGTCCACTGGGCCCGCCGACCCGATATGCGGATGCTGTATCAGGAGCTGTCGGCCAACGAGGCCGCCAAGATTACCGAGCGCATCAGCGAACAGGACATCCCTTACCAGTTGCGCGACGGCGGCACCACCATCTATGTGCCGCGTGAGCACGTCTACCAACTCCGTTTGGACCTGGCCAAGGACGGACTGCCGGTTGGGGAGCAGAATGGGTACAAACTCTTCGACGACGAGAAGATCGGCGTCAGCCCCTTCGTCCAGAACGTCAACCTCAAGCGCGCCCTCCAGGATGAACTGGCCAAGAGCATCCAGATGATCGACGGCGTGGCCCACGTCCGGGTCCACATCGTAACCCCCGAACAGAACCTGTTCGCTTCCGAAGCGGGCCAGACGTCGGCCTCGGTGGTGCTCCAGCTCAAGCCGGGCTACCGGCTCAGTGCCAGCAACATCGCTGCGATCACTCACATGGTCTCCGGCAGCGTCAAGGGCCTCAAATCCGAGCAGGTCACCGTTGTGGACAGCCAGGGCCACCTGCTCTCCGGCGAGGGAGATTCGACCCTGGCCACCGGCGCCGGCACCGTCCACGACTACAAGGAGCGTGTCGAACAAGGTCTGGTCAAGAAGGCCGAAGACATGCTGACGGCCGTCCTGGGTCCGGGTCGGGCGACGGTCCGCGTCAGCGCCGTGGTGGATATGAACAGCGTCAGCACCATCACCGAGAGCTATGACCCAACTGCAAAGGTGCCCATCAAAGAGGAGGTCACCAGCAACTCCGAAACCGGGGCCGGCGGCGCCGGACAACAAGCCGCCAGCGGCAGCACCAAAAAAGATGAGACCGTCATGACGGAATACCAGGTCGGCAAGACCGTCAAACAGCAAGTGGTCCTTCCTGGCGAGATCCGGTCGCTGTCCGTCGCGGCGTTCGTCGATCTGTCCGTGCCCGATGCCAACGCCACCGGGCCGGGCGGTCAAGCCGCATTGATCATGGAAGTATCGGAAGTCGAGGAAATCATCCGCATGGCGCTGGGCCTCAAGGAAACGGATTCGCTCAAAGTCGTGCATGCCAAGTTCCATCAGCCGGCCACCGCCATCACCGCAGAGGAACCCTCCACATGGCCCCGCTACCTCGCGCTGGCGCGTCAGTTGTCGCTGGGCATCATGGCCGTCTGTGTCTTGATCGTCTTCCGGATCTTCAGCCGGGCACGAAGCAAGGCGACCACCGCACTACAGGCGCAACAGTTGCCGGAAGGAAGTGGCTCGGGAGGTGGCTTGCTCCCGGCGGGAAGCCCGGCAGCCGAACCCGTTCTCTTGCGCAGGCAGATCACACACGCGTTGCGAAACAATCCGGAGCAGGTCAGAGAGATGTTCCTCAGTTGGATCGAGGAAAAGGAGTAGATTCAACGTGGCGTTGACAGGGAAACAGAAAGCCGCTCTGCTTTTGACCAGCCTCGACGTGGCCACCGCCGCCGAGTTGCTCAAGGGTGTCGATCCCGACATGGTGCGGGAACTGGCGGTTGAACTGAGCTATCTGGACGCGGCCGGGCACCGCAATGCCAAGCAAACGGCCGAGGTGGCCCGGCAGTTCTGCGAGTCACTCCAAGGCGAATCGGGCTTTCATTTCAAGAGCTTCCTGAATGAAATGCTCAAGAACACGGTGGGTGAGGACAAGGCTGAACAGGTCCAACAGGAAATCCAGGACGTGCTCCAGAAGCGCGATCCTTTTATCACCATCCGTTCGGCGGACATGCAGACGTTGGCCGGCGTCCTCGAAACCGAACACCCGCAGGCCGTGGCAGTGGTGCTGGCCGAATTGCCGCCGAAGAAGAGTTCCTTCATTCTGGGTCTGTTGGGCGAGGGTTTGCGCGTCAGCGCGATCAGCCGCATGACCGCCATCGGTAGTGTCACCCCGGAGGCCAAGGCGAGAATCGCTCAGATGGTGCGTCAGCGCGTCGAATCGTTTGGAGCGGCCGCCCAGGGCGGCGCAGCCATTCAAACCCGCCCGGAGCAATCCCTGCGCAAGGTGGCCGTGATCGTGCGGAACCTGGACAAGGAGGTCCGCGACGGCGTGCTCCAGGCGATCGAGCAGAAGGACAAGGAAGCCAGCGAGAAGGTGCTGAATTTGATGGTGATCTGGGAGGACGTAGTCCAGGTGGGCGATCGCTCTCTCCAGGCGGCCCTGCGTGGCATCGATGAACGCCAACTGGCCTTGGCCCTGCACGAAGCGGGTGACGAGCTCGGCACCAAGATCAAATCGAATATCTCGGAGCGTGCGGCCGCGATGGTGGATGAAGAAACATCGCTCATGTCCGCCCCGAAGAAGGAAGAAATCCGTCAAGCCCGGGACAAAATCGTCACCGTGCTCCGCGATCTGAATCGCAAAGGCGAACTGACGTTTGCAGAAGAGTAGTCTCATGCCGGAAACTCTGACCATCAACCTGACACATCCCCTGGCCGGCTGCCGCCTCGTCGAGGCCGCGGATTCAGCCGCACCGACCGGCGCCGAGAGCGCGCCGCAGGTCAGCCAGGTCGACGCGCAGGAATTGGCGGCGCTTCAGGCCGGACAACGTCAGAAGTTGCAGGCCATCGAGGAACGTGAGCAAGATCTGACGCAGCTATGCGGAACACTCGACAGCATGGCCGGGAAGTTGAACGATCTCTATCAGGAGACGGTCACCAAGAATCGCAGCGACATCGCCAAGCTGGCCGTGGAGATCGCCCGCAAGATACTCAACTGGAAGACGAACGCTGGTGATTACAGCATTCAGGAGATCATCGAAGAAGCCCTCAAACGGGCGCCGACCCATCAGGAACTGGTCGTGCGCGTGAATCCGCAAGACCTGCCGCGCTGCCAGCAGCTCCAGCAGGAGCTTCCGGACAGTCAGTTTGCCGAACTGAATCTCGTGGCCGATCCGAGCCTGGCCCGCGCCGGCTGTTTGGTGGAAACCCCCAAAGGTATCGTTCGGTCGTTCGTCGAAGAACATCTCGATCGTATCGCCGAAGCCCTTGAGAAAGCCCAATAGCCATGACAGACAGTTGCACAATCGACTTCGACAAGTATCACTCGGCCCTGCAAACCGTCGATCTGCTGAATTGCCAGGGCTATGTCGTCCACGTTTCCGGCTCCACGGTCGAGTCGGCCGGTCCGGTCATCGGCCTGGGCGAACTGTGCGGCATCCATCTCCGTGACGGGCGCCGGGTGCTGGCCGAGGCCGTCGGGTTTCGACACAACCACGTGATTCTGTTGCCCCTGGAGCATATCGAGGGCGTCTCTCCCGGCGATATCGTCACGGCGCGCACCACACCGCGGCATATCATGCTGAGCGAGAAGGTGCTGGGCCGCGTCCTGAACGGGCTCGGTCAGCCCATCGACGACAAGGGGCCGCTCGAAGGAAACACCCGACAGCCTCTGGATGTCAGCAGTCCGCCGCCTCTGCAACGGGAGAAAATTACCAAGCCCCTGGCTCTCGGGATTCGGTCCATCGACGGCATCCTGACCTGCGCCCAGGGTCAGCGTGTGGGGATTTTCGCCGGCAGTGGTGTGGGCAAAAGCGTCCTGCTCGGCGACATCGCCAATTCCAGCGATGCCGCGGTCAACGTCGTGGCACTGATCGGAGAGCGCGGACGCGAAGTCCGCGAGTTTCTCGAAGAGAACCTGGGCCCCGAAGGCCTGGCGCGCAGCGTCATCGTCGTGGCCACCTCCGATGCGCCGCCCATCCAACGGGTCAAGGCGGCCTTCGTCGCCGTCACCGTAGCTGAATTCTTCCGGGCCAAAGCCAAGAACGTGCTGTTCATGATGGATTCGCTGACGCGTTTCGCTCAGGCCCAGCGTGAGATCGGCCTGGCGGCCGGCGAACCCCCGGCGACCAAAGGCTATTGTCCGAGTGTCTTCGCTTTGATGCCCCGCCTGATCGAGCGTCTGGGTTGTTCCGATGTGGGCAGCATCACCGGCATCCTGACGGTGCTCGTGGAAAACGACGATCTCACCGATCCGGTCGCCGACAGCGCCCGCAGCCTGCTGGACGGACACATCGTCCTGTCGCGGAAGCTGGCGGGCCGTGGGCACTATCCGGCCGTGGACATCCTGCACAGCGTCAGCCGGTTGATGGCGGCGGTCGTCAGCCCCGAGCATCGCAGCGCCGCCCAGAAACTCCGGGAAATCTATGCCACCTATGCCGACGCCGAGGACTTGATCAACATTGGGGCCTTCGCGCCCGGCAGCAATCGACGCATCGACGGCGCCATCAGTTTGATCGATCGGATCAACGAGTTTCTCATCCAATCGATGCGTCAGAGAACGTCTTTCGATGAGACCGTCCGCCGGTTGATGGCCATTACCCAATCGTGGGATCAGTTGCTCAACGTCACAACGTGAGGTCGACAGGTAGATGAAGCGCTTCGTGTGGCGCCTCCAGAAGGTGCTGGACATCAAGAGCAAGGAAGAGCAGGTCAAACAGATGGAACTGTTTCGCCTGACCGAGACACTGGCCGACAGGCAGAGTGAACTCCTCCTGCGCCAGCAGACCCTGCGTGAGATCATGGGTGAAATCACCCGGGATCGGTCGCCTCAGCGTTTGGGCACTCAGGAATTCTTCTTGAGACACGCAACAACCAACGACCGGCTTATCGAAGAGCTCAAGAGTCAGATCAAAGAGCTCGAAATTCAACGTCGCCAGAAAACGGAAGAAGTCCTGGCTGCCAAGCGCTTCCGCGAAGGCCTGGAGAAGCTGCGCGAGGAGGCCAAGGAGCAATTCATCCAGGAACAAGAGAAACTTGAGCAGAAGGAAGTTGACGATCGGACCACGATCGCCTTCGCCCGCAACGTGAGTATGGGATCGTGAAACCGGGCTCGGCACACTCGGGGCGCCGGGCAAAGAATATCTGTAGGGAGCAAGTGCTGTGAACAAGAAAGTTCTTCTCATCACCGCCGCCGTCGGCATGGTCGGCTTTCTCGGTGCGTTTGCCACCGGGTGGCTGACGCGGCCGGCTCCCGTCATGGGATCTTCGGCTCCGACGGATCCGGCCGAAAACGCGACCGCCCAGCCGCCGAGCAGCGCGCCCCGTCAGATGCTGACGGCCTCGCTGGCCACCCCCAGCGACGGGACCAATACGCGTGCGATGACCGAGGAGCAGCTCAAGGAGCTGATCTACGAGGTGCGGGAGAAAATCCAGGAATACAACACCAAACTCAGAGATTTGGAGAAGGGCGAGGAGCGTCTGCTGATCGCGCAGCAGACGTTGAAGAAAGACATTGAGACGCTGAACAACCTGCGCGTGGACCTGGCTGCGACCGTGGCAAACCTCAAAAGCGAACGAGATACGCTGCTCAAGGCCCGTGTCGAAGTCGAAGAGGCCGAGAAGGGCAATCTGGTAGCCATCGCCGCGGCCTACGACAAGATGGATCCCATCCGCGCCAGCGAAATTCTCACCAATATGGCCGTCGGTCAAGCGCAGAGCGGCAATGCCCGCGGCGCGAACATCGACGACGCGGTTAAGATTCTTCATTACATGCAGGAACGCACCAAGGCCAAGGTCTTGGCTGAACTGGTGACCACGGAACCGGGATTGGCCGCCCTGCTTTGCCAGAAACTCAAACAGGTCACGGAAGGAAGCTGAGTCTATGGACATCGCAACGATCATAGGAACGCTGCTGGGCTTCTCGGTCGTGGTCGGCTCGATCATCATGGGCGGCGGCGCCGCCATGTTCTTTCACATCCCTTCGATGGCCATCACCATCGGGGGGATGCTCTGTGCGACCCTCATTCATTTCTCGCTGCCGCAGTTCCTCAGCATCTTCTCGATCATCAAAAAGACGATCATCGCCAAGATCCCCTCGCAGTCCGAACTGGTCCAGAAGATGGTCAATTTCGCCGCGATCAATCGGCGCGACGGGACGCTCGCCCTCGAACCGGAAATCAGTAAGCTGAACGACCATTTCTTTGCCAAAGGCCTGCAGTTGCTGGTAGACGGCCAGGATTCCGACTCGATTCGCGACCTGCTGGACCCGGAGATTCAATATCTGCAAGAGCGCCACGCCGGCGGCAAGAAGATCCTGGAGTTCATGGGCGCCGCCGCACCGGCCTTCGGCATGATCGGGACCCTGATCGGTCTGGTCCAGATGCTGCAAAACCTCAGCTCGCCCGACCAGATCGGCCAAGGCATGGCCGTGGCCCTGTTGACCACGTTCTATGGCGCGTTTGCGGCCAACCTGATCTTCATCCCCCTGGCCGGCAAACTCGGCATCTATTCCAAGGACGAATCGGTCGCCATGGAAATGATCCTGGAAGGCGTTTGCGCCATCGCCCAGGGCGACAATCCCACGCTGGTCCGAGAGCGCATGCAAGCCTTTGTATCCCACAGTCGACGTCAGGAAGTCAAGGCAACCGTCTGATGCCCAAGAACGCACGACCCAATGTCCCCGACGACGATCCCGGCGCTCCAGAATGGATGGTCACCTTCAGCGACTGCATGACCCTTCTGCTGACGTTCTTTGTGTTGCTCCTGAGCTTCTCCTCGTTCGACGACAAAGTCTTCCCCAAGATGCAGTCGGCTTTCTCCGAGGGCCTCTCCTCCATCGGTTTGCAGCAGTATCAGGACGATGAGGCCTTTCAGATCACCCCGCGTATCATTCCCGAGGAAGACCCGCAGCGTGGCAGTGAGACGCCGACGGTGGACGGTCAATACCAGTCGAATCCCAGCACGAGCATGGATTTCATGAATTTTCAGAATCAGAAGATCTTCCTGGTCCCGTCGGACAAGGTGTTCCTCGGACTGGGCATGCGAATGTCCCGCCACGGCCAGCAGATGCTGACCGACGTAAGCGAATTGCTCAAGGCGGTACCCAACCGGGTCGTCGTCACCGAGCACCCGCTGGATGCCGCCAGCGCCGGCGATAAGATCGGGTTGACGCGGGCCTGGATCGTGACCGAGTTTCTCACCGGAAATCGTGGCCTGGAAAAGACGCGTTTCAGCATCTCCTCGGCCGGAACCACCGATGAGGAGACGCTGCGCCAAAGCGGGCTATTGGCGTCAAATCCCAACGCCAAACGCGTTCTCGAAATCGTTATCCTGGAACGGAGCACCTACAATTGAAAGAGCGGCAAGGTCCCGTTGAAGAAAAGCAGAAGGTACCGGCCTATATCGTCACCTTTTCCGACATGGTGACGCTGCTGCTGACCTTCTTCGTCCTGCTCCTGACGCTGGCCAGCGTCCAGGACCCGGAACTGTTCAATCAGGGCCGAGATTCCTTCTTCGAATCGATTCACTACTGCGGACTCGGCAATCTGCTGGGCAACAAGCCGGCCGTTGACCTGGGGGCCCCCAAGACAACCTATCCGACGACAGAGCCGGAGACCTCGCAAGATCGCACCATCGACGCGTACCGGGAGAAGCTGCGTCGGATATTCCAGCATCTCAATCAGACGATGACCACGATGCCCTCGCAACTGGTTGGGCAGCGGCTCGATTTCTCCATCACCAGTGTTCGCTTCCAGCCGGGCCGGGCGGATTTGAACGATGCCGCCTGCCAGTACCTGGCAAGATACTGCACCGACCTCCAGCAGAATCTCACCGCAGAGGCCTGTACCCTGTACGTGCTGGGTCTGGCGGGAGAAGAAGCCAACGAAAGAAATCAATGGATGCTCTCGGCCCGGCGTGCCCAGGCCGTAGCCGAGTTCTTGCAGGAACAACTGGCTCGAAGTCCGCAGGGTCGGGCCGGCATGCCGATACCGGCCGATTCATCTGCCTGGGACGTTCTTTGGTGGGGAGCCGGTCCCGGTGGCAATTGGGCCGGCCAGGACCGGCCCGATCCCGGACAATCACAGATACTCATCGCCGTGCTCCGATCAACCAGGTAGCGCGCGACGCTGTCAAGTTTTTCGACAGGGTGACCATTCTTCAGCCATACCGCGCCGCGGGAACGGGTCTGACACCTTCAAAACGCCTGATTCTCGTCCCGGCACGCATTTTGCACATATTCATGGGGCACGACGTGTGCGTTCGGATTGTGTCGTGGCCATCGATGGTTGACGTCCGAGTGTGAGAGAAATGACGGACTGGGATCAGTGTGGATAAGCACAACAAGAAAATCCTGACGTTGTTCGTGGCCCTGGTGGTCGGCGGAGGACTGGCCGCGTTGGCCGCGCGCTCGGCGGATTCTAACAAGGTCTCGACCACGACGTCGGAAACGCCGACCTCCTTTCTCAACGACCCCAACCTCGGCCAGGAATCCAGCCTGGGGCTCGACAACGGCCAACTGTTCCTGAAGATGATGGGTTCGGTGGTGCTCGTCGTCGTGCTGGCGGTGGCCGCCCTCTACCTCTCGAAAAAGGTCTTGCCCAAAGTCACACATGCCGCCAGTAAAGAGATTCGCGTCGTCGAGACGACCTATCTCGGACCGCGTAAGGCGCTCCACCTGGTGGAGGTGGGCAACCAGAGACTTCTCATCGGCAGCACCAATGAAAGTATCGCTACGCTGGCCCATGTGGGCGAGGCATGGCTCGATTTGTCCAAGCAAGAAGTGGACCAGGCGGTGAGCTCGTAGATGTCCGAAACCCGAAAAACAGCGATCGTTTCATTCCTGGTCCTGCTCTCGTCGGCAAGCCTCTCGTTCGGGCAGATGAGCAGCGGGATCACTCCTCCGGAAATGCCTGAGATCAACGCCGACGCCACGGCAGCGCCGGCGCCGGGCAACGTGCCCAGCATCGGTGACCTGGTGACCGTCCTGGACAAGGCCACCGGTGAGGAGGCCGAGGGCAAAGATTGGTCCACGCCGGTCAAGTTGGTCATCATCTTCGGTGGCTTGGCGATTCTTCCCAGTTTGCTCGTCATGATGACATCTTTCACGCGCATCATTATCGTGCTGTCTTTTGTCCGTCGGGCGCTGAGCACGCAGACCATCCCCCCGACCGTGGCGGTCGTCGGGTTGGCCCTGTTTCTGACGCTCTACACCATGGCACCGACCTACTCCCAGATCAACGAAAAGGCGATCCAGCCGTACCTGGCCAATGAACTGGCGTTCGGCGCGGCCGCCGACAAGACGGCCGACTGCCTCAAGGAATTCATGCTGCGTCAGAGCCGCAGGACGGACCTGGCCCTGTTCGTGCAGATGGCCAAGGCCGAGCCCCCCAAGGCGCCCATGGACATCCCCATGCACATCGTGATCCCGGCCTTTATCATCAGTGAGTTCCGCACCGCGTTCGAGATCGGTTGTCTCTTGTTCATCCCCTTCCTGCTGGTCGATATGGTCATTGCCAGTGTTCTGCTCAGCGCCGGCATGATGATGCTGCCACCGGTGATGATCTCGCTGCCGTTCAAACTGATTCTATTCATTCTGGTGGATGGATGGGGACTGCTGGCCAAGAGCCTCAGCCTCGGATTCCGATGAGCCGGCTCACCCGCTGACAGAGACGACCCTCATGATTGAGAGGACCAAGACCTATGGACAGTAGCTTCGTGCTCTACCTGGGCCGACATACGCTGGAGACCACCCTGCTGCTGGCGGCTCCCATCTTGATTACCTGTATGGGCGTTGGTGTTACGGTGACGCTCTTGCAGGCGGTTACCTCGATCCGCGACATGACGCTGACCATCGTCCCCAAGCTCCTGGCCGTCGGCGGAGTCACGCTCCTGTTCGGCAGTTGGATGCTCCAGGTACTGCTCCAGTTCACGACTGAGATCTTCGCCCAGATCCAGAACATCAAGTACTGACGAGGCTCCAGCCATGCTCGAGATGCTGCTTGGCTTCGCGTTGGTGCTGACGCGGATTTCGGCCTTCTTTCTGATCTTGCCCGTCTTCGGATGGATGGCGATCCCCATGCGCGTCAAGGTGGCGGCGACGGTGCTGTTATCCATCTTCTTCGGCATGCTCAGTCCTCTGGCCGTGGACGTCGCGACCGTATCGACCATCAAGGCCATTCTGCTGCTCGCCGGCGAGGCGACCTATGGTCTGGCCCTGGGCCTCATCGTCAACCTGCTGTTCTCGGTCGTGAAACTCAGCGGGAAGATCATCGAGCGTCAGATGGGTATGACGATGGCCAATATCCTGGACCCCATGACCGGCGAAACGGCCCGTCCGCTCGGCAGCCTGCTGGAGATGCTGTTCATTCTTTTGTTCCTCGGCGCCAACGGCCATCACCTGTTCCTGCTGATCATCTCGAAAAGCTATGTGGCCTTTCCGGCCGGGACGGTGCCGACCATGGGTGTTCTGACCACCGGCGTGATCACCGCCGGTTCGGCCATGCTCATCGCCGGGCTGCGGCTGGCGGCTCCCTTGCTGGCGGCCTTTCTCGTCCTCATGGTGGCGCTGGCTCTGCTGGCGCGGCTGGTTCCCGAGATGAACATCCTGTTCATCAGCATGCCAGTGCGAATCGGTCTGGGGCTGCTCATGGCGGGCACTTTCCTGCCATTCGTCAACGGGTACGTCACTGAACTGGCCAATTGGATGGCGAAGCTTTTGCCGCTGTGAGGAAACGCACCGCCTGCGCGGAGTAACATCGAGGGCCCGTATCTCGGACATCATAGGCATAGACGATGGCAGACAAACCAGCCGCCGAGAAAACTGAACAACCAACACCAAGGAAGCTGCAAAAAGCCCAGGAAGAAGGTCAGGTCCCGCAGAGCCAGGAGATGGGCTCGGCGGTGACCCTGCTGGTGCTCCTGGTCACGCTCGCGCTGCTGGCTCCCCACCTGTTTCAATGGTTCCGCTTGAAGATCGAATCCGGTCTTTCAGGCCCCACGGAAGCATTTGCCGATCCGCAAGCATTCAATGCGTATTTCAACGGCAAGATCGTTGACGCCCTCATTGTCATGCTTCCTATCCTGGCGGCTATCACGCTGGCCGGCATTTCCACCTGTATCGCCATCGGCGGCCTGACCGTCTCGCCCAACGCGATCCAGTTCAAATGGGATGCCATCAACCCGGCGACCGTGGTGGGAAGGGCCTTCAGTACGCGAACGGTGGTCCGCCTGGTTACGTCCGTCGCCAAGCTCTTTCTGGTCAGCATCATCAGTTGGGTCTATCTCCGCAACAAGCTGGAACTACTGGCCACTCTGCGCTGGGCCTGGTCCACCGAGATCATTGCCACCATCGCCAAGATCACCTTCGGCCTGGGGCTCCGCGTCGGCATCACCATGATCATCCTGGGCCTGGCCGACACGCTCTATCAGAAATGGCAGTACATCCAGGAATTGAAGATGACCCGTCAGGAGGTCAAACTGGAGCGCAAGAGCAGCGATGGGTCTCCCGAAGTCAAGTCTCGCATCCGCCGGCTGCAACTGGAAATGTCGATGAAACGTCTGGCCCAGGAGGTCCCCAAGGCCAACGTGATCCTGGTCAACCCCACCCACGTGGCGGTGGCGCTGCGCTACGACGCCAAGACCATGGAAGCGCCGGTCATGCTGGCCAAAGGGGCTGATGAAATGGCGCAGCGGATTATCAAGATCGGACGCTCCTACGGGATCCCCATCGTGCGGCGGCCGGAGGTGGCCCGCGCCATCTATGCCTCCGTCAAGCCCGGCCAACCCATACCCGAATCGCTCTACATGGCCGTGGCCGAGGTGCTGGCGATGCTCTACCGTCTCCGCCAGAAAAAGAAAGCCTCTCAGCCGTAGCGCTGACGGCCCGCTGGTCAGCCGGCCTCACAAACTGCTCGGCTATCTGCGTCTAACCGGATCAGGAAAACGCGCTCAACGCCGACATCTGCCTTTGCAGCATCGTCAGCATGCGCTCCAAGCGGGCATACTGCGCTCTGAGTCGCTCTTCTCTTCGCGACAGCCGGGTCTCTTCGTCGGCGATGTCCTCTTCCAGGCTCTCGATCCGTGTCTCAACCGAATCCTGATCCAAGGCAAGTACCCCAGTCGTCGACTTGAGGATGCGATCGGTGGCATCCTGCATCGCCCCGGCAAAGCCCTGCTTGACGCGAACGGTAGCCGTGAAGACACCATCCTGGCTCAGGTCGACGCTCAACTGCAGGCCATTCTCCGCGTGAAGAGGCTCGCCGTCATCATCGAACATGCTGTCACCCACCACGATATTCCCGGCAAACGTCGCGTCACGATAGGTCGATTCATCGTCGAGTTTGATGCGGGCACTGGTAATGGCCCCACCGGAAACCGTGACCTCCACGTTGTAGGTCCCCCCTGCCGTATAATCGCTGGAGGCCCCGTAGAATTCGACCGTATTGCTGTTGGAACTGCCCGTCTTGTCGGCCCCGATGAGCGCCAGCAGCCCCAGGTAGTTGTCGGCCACCGCCTCGTTGAAGACGCTGGAGTCCAGGCTCAACAGACCATCCCGGTCCAACTCCAGACCGATCTGGCCCGGCATGAGGAACGAATCGACATCCAGCATGAAGCCGCTGGTCTGTTGGATCAGCGGCACGCGCAGGAAGTCTCTCAGGCTCTTGATCGTCGAATCCGTCATCAACAGCCCGGCCTCTCCCGTCTCCTCGTTGTAACTGGTGTTCTCCTTGATGAAGGTCACGACATCGTTGTAGGCCTCGACCATCGTCTCGACCTTCATCTCCAAAGACTCGATATCTCGCGTCAGACTGACCTGGACCGTTCCCGTATCGTGGAGGTGCAGTGTCACCCCGCTGATCACGTCATCGATCGTGTTCGAACTGCGCGTGATCCATTCACCGACCCCGGTGGGGAAGCCATCTACTTTGATCCGTGAATCCTGAGCAGACTGGGTCTCGACGAAATCCGCCTCGGCAAAGCCGGCCAGGCTGGCCGCGACGCTACCGCCTTCTGTCGTCTGACTGACACCGGGCATGGTCAGCGTGGTGGACCCGGACCCGGCACCATAGGACAGACTCAGCGTCATTTGACTGACCCCGCTGGTCAGGTCGGTCAGCACGATCTTGCCGTTCTCCAGGGTGGCCTTCGCCGTCCCGGCAAAGGCGTCCTCGATCTCGCCGAGGAGATGACTGAGCTTGGTGTAGCTCGTGATCGTGAAGCTGGCATTGACCGCAGTGCCGTCGTTCTGGGTACCGGTGATGGTAATCGACTCATCGCCCACCAGCGTGCCGCTGAACTGATCGAGATCGGTCAGCAGCGTGCTGACACCGGCCTCGTCGCTGCCCGTGGTGAATGCCAAGTCGGTCTGCCAGACTTCCGTGTTGCTGGCGTTGATGGAGATTTCATAATCCGAACCGGCGTCGTTGCCGTTGAGTACGAGGTGATACGCATCGTTGTAGTTGAGCAGCCCGGCCGTGATGCCGGGATTGTTGGCATCGTTGTTGATCAGCCCCACCAAGTCCTCCAGCGTGGTCTCGGCCGTCGTGGTCACCATCGTCTCCTGCCCGTTGTAGGAGTAGATGAACGTACCGGCCCCCACGTAATCCTCGGCGTACTCGAGCCCGGTGCTGTGGACCCAGCGCTCGGGGTTGGCCAGTTGATCGATGACCACCGTGTGATTGGCTTCAAACGCTTTATCGGACGCCTCGGCGGTCGCCACATCCGTGTCGCTGGAGGTGGTTTGAAACGCCCGCAAGGCATCGGCATCCGAGAGCGCCTCGACCGCATCTTGCAGTCCCTGCAAATTGCCCTTCAACGTGCCTAGAGCACTGCGGACCTCTTCTTCCTCGATGAGATCCGCCTGGTATTTGTAGAGCCGTTGCGATTCGATCTGCATCAACTGCTCGACGATACTGGCAGTGTCGATACCGGTGCTGAGCCCGGTGAACTGGATTTCGCCCATAGCTGTCTACCTTCCCGATAGGACCGATAAGCCCATGTCCGCCCGTTTGGCCTCAGGGGCTCGGCCTTTCCCTCCTTATCGATCCATCTCCCGGATTTCTAAAGTGCCGCGCCTTGTTCTTGACCAGCGTTCATACCCGCACGGCGAGCCGGAGATTCTTGGGTTTCGGCTTCCATCAGGCCCAGATTGTAACGCTCGGCGTTCTCGGCGCACCACTGCTGCACGTCGAGCTGCAGGTCGCGTTGGAAGTAGTCTTCATGGAACCGCCGGGCCGCCGGGCTGTTGTGCTGATCCAGTTCGCGTTCGATATGTGCGAGAGACTCTGCCTTAAGGCCCAGCCCCATCAGCGCCATGGCCCGGAGCAGATTGAAGTGGACCACGCGTTGAGATATCGCCGGCTTCATCGTTTCCACGTCGCGCAAGGTGCGCACACAAGTGACATACTTTCTGTCGTTGAAACATGTCACCGCACGGCGGAGGAAGAAGGGCAAGACTCGACTGTCCAGCGGCTGAGCTTCCCACACAGGGATCTGGGCCCGGAAGCGCGTGAGAAAATCACCACAGGTGCATTCGCGCAGTGCCTGGGCGATATCCATCTGCGGATTCTCCTGAGCCTGCTTACTCACCTGTTGGAGCCGGCCCAAGCAGTATTGCCAGTAACGAACCCTCCGGCCCCGCGGATCGGCCGGAGGCATCACGCCCATTTGAGAGTGGTCGTGCATCCGCCGCAACGTGAGGAACTCGGGAATGTTGCTCAGGCGAATCCGGCCCGTATGACGGGCGTACTCGGCCGCCTTGGCCAGCCAGAAGGAATCGGCACCAAAGGGATTCTCATCATAATAGCCTATCTCTTCGAACAGGCTTTTCCGAATGATCGCCGAACCATGCCAAGTGAAATCCCAGGTCATCTGGTTTTGATAGACATGGAGAATCTGCTCGTGTGTCGTCACCATCACCACCGGCTCAGTGTCTTTGATACCGCGCAATTCTCCCAGGAACTTCCAATAGTAGGAACCGACAATCCCCAAACGGTCGTCGGCGGAGATGGCCTCATACAAGGTTTGGAGCTTGTGCGGGACCATGATGTCGTCTGCATCCTGGATCATGATGAACCGGCCGCGGGCCTGCCTGATGGCCGCGTTGCGTCGGATGTATGGACCAGTGCTATCCTCGAAACAACAGGCTTTGATCCGACTGTCACGCCGGGCATAGTCATTAATGATGGCCCGGGTGCCGTCGGTGCTGCCATCGTCGATTAGAAGCAGCTCCCACTCGGACATCGTTTGCCCCACAATGCTCTCCAGGCACTCGGGCAGATAGGTCTGTGCATTGCGACAGGCGGCAATCACACTGATCTGCGCGGGCCCGTCGGTCACCGGTCGTGCTCCAATCTCGCGGGGTACCGCGTTGGAGCCGGCCCGGGACCCCGCCACCGATAGGGGCCTGCTCCCGCCCTCGGCCACGCTCCCGGACGTCGGCGTTCCAAGCAGAGAGACGGTAGACGCCGCTCCCGGGTTCTGCCTGAGAAACTCGTCAAACGGCGTATTCAACTGTTGATTGATGAACTCCAGGACGCCCAGTCGCATCGCGTACTGTTTCTCCAGCGACTTCGTCCCGCAGTATTGCTTCATGGCCTCATGGGTGGGCTTGCGGTAAGGCTTCCCTGCCATGGAGCTCCACAACCGCTCATACTCCAACTGCTCCTGCCAACTCCCGCACGCATGGAGTGCCACCACGCTGGGATCTTTCACCACCTTGTACCCGGCCTGCCTCAACGCGGCCTTGGTCGCCTCATCCACTTTGCCCAGATGGTCGACCTGGAACCCACCGATCTGACGCAAGGCCTCCGTTCGGTAGACCTTGATGCTCTGCCGAACGCGGGAGGTCCAGTCCTCCCACAGATGGCAGTAGTAGATCCCCAGTTCCTCGGGATTCGGATACTCCAACACCCGTTGGCGCATGTAGGCGATGGCTTTGGGGTGAAGGATGAAATCGTCATCCACCTTGATGAAATAAGGCGTCTGACACGAGTCGAGGCATTGGTGCACCGCGTCGAGAAAATTCATGTCCCGCAAGACGACGATCTCGGCCTGTCGATCATGGGAATCGGCCAACGACCGGGCACTGTACTCGTACGTGCTGCGACCGTTGGTAAAGGAGAAAATGGTGAAGTCCTTCCCCGTCGCATGGTGCGGTTGTTTACCGGCGCCCAACAACGGGGCAAGATGCTCGCGGAAGACGTGGTTCTTTCGCTCGCGCAATTGCCCTTGATAACACATGCGCCAGAGTTCTTTGCCCCGCATACGGATCGAACGCAGCCAGCCTAACTCGCGCGCCATGCATACGATCGGCACCTTCTGCCGGCCCGCCAGGATGGCAAACCAGAGGTCGCGAAACCCGGGATCGGGGAAATCCCGCAAGTGGGGCCGAATGGTGCTGGTGTGAAACGCCGAGGTCCCCACGCCGCCGGCGTGAACGGTTCGGTCTTGCGGCTGTCCTTCCTGGAAGTGGTACAAGATCCTGTCACGAATGTAGTCCTCGAACGGCTCGCGAAAGTCCATCCCATGAACCACCACCACCGCACCGCGCCGGTGCTCTTCGATCTTCGCGATCATGCGCTCGACGTAGTCGGCCGGGTACGCGATATCGTCGTCGAGGACAAACACGTATCCCTCGTCTTCGGGCCGAAGGAGATTCCAGGCACCGCTGGCAAACAGTTCGCCCGTGCTGCTGGTCGTCACCAGGGAAATCTTCTCACGCTCGCGCAGATACGGCGGGACCACATCGAACTCGTTCAGCAGAATGCGGATATCGTCCACCTGGGGCTCAATGCTGGCCAGGACTTGCCGCAGTCCCTCCAGGCGCGGTGGCATGGAGACAATCAGAGCGATGCGCCGGTCGCGCCCCTCACTGTTCGTCTCGGCGCGTTCCGCCGGAGCGTCCCGGACCTCAGCGGCAGCCGGCGTGGCCGTAGCGCTCGGCAGAGAAGACGGTTCGTGACCAGACGGCAGATGTTCCCGCAGTTGATCGCGTACCCGTAAGATCTGCTCCCGCTGCTCCTGCGGCAGATGGACACAGCAAGCCTGGAGCAGGCGCGTGTAGGTGGCCACGACGCAGTCATACCGATCCAACCTCATGTAACACTGAGCCAACAGACCACAAGCGGCCTTGTAGCGTTCCCCGAGGGTGATATTATCCAGGAGCAACGACTCCAAGTCCTCGGGGTCACCACTGGCCAGGAGTTTGTCCAGGAAGGTGAGCGATTCTTCCCAACGACAGGCCGCCAACTCCAGCGCCTCGACGGCCATCAGTCGGCGCGCCTGCTGGGCCAGCCAGGTGCTGCGCTGGGCGCGGTATGCGGCCGAGCCGAATTCCGGCTGCCGTGGTTGAACCTGTACCAACTGACATTGGCGGTTCAGGGCCCACGCCGCTCCCGTCGTATAGCCGTAGCCATCCACCTGTCCGCCCAACGCACGGTTTCGCGAGGCCTCTTCTCCGTGCCATGCCTCGTCGCGACCGCCGGCAACGTGCCCATAGTGATGATCTTGATGCACCGCCAGTATGGCCTCGCTGCCGTCTATCACCGGCACGCCGTTTATGCGGGGCGTTCTCACAAGCCAATTGTCCCAGGTCGTCCGGCCAATCGCAAAGGCCGGAATCTCCGGATAGACCTCCCGGGTAAATACGAAGTAGTCCAAACCGCATTCGGCATGAAGAATGCCTTCCGCGCTCACCTGGCCTCGAAGCGATTCCTGCCATCCCCGCGTGAAATCGATCTCGTCCAGGAGGGTGAAATCCCACCGTCGACCGATGAGCAAGAAGGTGGAGAATCGGGTCTGCACCGCCTGGGTCGCTTCGACGAAATCCTCAAAGAGAATCATGTCGGCGTTCACATAGGCCAGCACGCGATTGGAAGCCAGCTTCTGGGCCGCCTCGAACAACTTGTTCACCAGAGGCGTGCCGAACTCATTGCGTTCCACGTCCGGTTCGTGCCGGGCGCCGACTTCTTGCGCCATTTCCCGAATCCCCGGCTCATCACCGAAAAGGATGATCTCCGGAGCCGGATCGAGCCGGGCCCAACTGCGAATGGCGTTCTTCTGGATGACGCCGTTGTGCCCGACAAAGGGCTTGGGCATGGCAAAGATCGTCAGGCCCGCGCCTTGGACCCGCGGGGTTGGCGCAGCGGATCTCTCGGACGGACACGGTCCCACACGCTCGACCAGGTCGTCGAATAACCGATGACAATGCGGATCGTTGGAATCCTGTATGATGCGGCCGAGAACGTCTCGGGCCTCCGCGAGTCCACCGCGTCGTGCGAAACAGACCGCCAAACCATAGGCCAACCCTGGGTCGCGCGGATACTGCGCGACGAGATCGGCCAGGTTCCCTCTCGCCTGCGCCACCTTCTTCTGGCGATAGTCCGTGGCGATACGACGCATTGTCTCTTGCAGTGACGGAGCAACAGGCACACGAGTCAGAGGATTGTGCACGACGCAACCGCAACAATCCGTCGACTCCACGGCATCGGCCGGGCGCTGCTGAGATAGATACGCGCGTTTCCAAACAAACGAAACGTGCTTGCCACCCTCTTCGTACATGAGCGGAATGCCGTGCGCGTTAACGAACTTCAGCAGTGGGATGACCTCGGCAAACCCCATGAACGAACCACCGGCCTGATACGGGGCATAGTGCCCTTCGAAGCACTGCAACTCATCGATCTCCCCGACCACGCGGCGGTCCAGAAAAGCCTGGGCGTTGTCACGCGTCAGCCGCTCAGGGCTGAACCACAGATCGTCCACGATCACGATGCTCCCGTCCGGTAGAGAAGGCAGCGCCGTCGTGAGTACGTGCTCCATGATCGGCACTCCGGGCAGATCGTGGGCATCGACGAAGAAGATTATCTTGTCCTGCGCCGTCCACAGGGACGGGAAATTGGTCTTGAGGATATCCTGCTCCAGCAGGGTGACGCGGGAAAGATCTGCGGGAAGCAAGCGCAGCGTCTCGCGCAACGTCTGGAAGCTGAGATCGACGGCATAGATCTTCGCTCGTGGGGCCGCCGTGACCCAGGTGCGTAGCGACAGCCCGGCTAACGTCCCCAGTTCCACGACGACGGTGGGGTCCAACTCCCGGGCCTGCCGAGCCAGGGACGCCATGGTTTGGGACGACTGGTCCCGGTAGTAGAGCCGGTTGTCGGCGCGTGCCATGGACGCAATCTGCTCGTCGAAGGTCCGGCGTTCCTCGACCGGCTCCGGGGCGCTCGGCGTGCGACTGCCGACCGGAAAGACCTTCCGGCCGCCCGCTTGCTCCAACATCTCATGGTACATCTTCAGAACTTTGGCCCCACCCTTCTCGATGCTGAACTCGTGGCGGAACTTCAGGACGTTGTCCTTGAGAGCCGTCAGATCCGTGTGATTCAGGATATGGGGCAGGTTCTCCAGATCGTTTTCCTGGAGCACGACACCGATGTTGTACCGTTCGGTCAGGCCGGCCATGAACCGGTTCTCGGCGTGAATGAGGATGGGAAGACCGGCCCGCAGATACGTCAGGAACTTGGTCGCCATATACTGGTTGTACGTATCCCCTCCGTGCATGTCGTCGATCTTGAGCAGGAACGCGCCGAAGTCGTATTGCGTGATGGCCCGGACGAACTCCTCCATCTTCAGGGGCCGACAGGCGTGAACGTTGGTCAAGCCATGCTCGCGGATGATTTCCTTGAGCCCGTCGTTTTCCCCCGTACCATTGAGATACGGAGAATTGTAGATATAGAGGCGCAGATTATCCCGAGTGAAATGGCGTACGACCTTTAGGAACGGATCGTAGTACATATTGTCCGGGGAGTTGGCCGCGACAATGGCACCGCCGTAGACGAGGCGAATCTCATCGTGATCCACGTGCGGTACATTGTAAGTGGGCTCATGCAAATACTCCGTCACGGAGACGATCGACCCGTTGGTCCCGTACTTCTTCTTCAGCCGGGCCGACATCTCGTCAGAACCCAGGTGTACCACGTGATCGTAGTTCTCGAAGAAGTGTCGCTCCGCGGCACGGACCTCCGCGCCGCTGCTATGCGTCTTTTCGAAGAACGCATCGGGCAACGAGGACAACACCTCGTAGAAATCCACCACAGTCCGCTTGCGGTCCGGCACGAACGGTGACAGAGGCAAGGCCTGGATGCCCCATCCGACATGCAAATGGACCAGGTTCGGATCCGCAATCTGGAAGATCAACGGCCAGAGGTAGTGGAACGGCTCTACGAGAGCCTCATCGAAACCAGCGTCCAGAAGCGGCGCCGGAGACAACGAGACCGTTCGCAGTCGCGCGTCGGCCTGCCTGATGAAATTCGCCATGATGGGGGCGGTGTGAATCTCCCGATACAATGGATACAGGACGATGTCTTGCCCTTCGTGCCCCTCCCTGATCTGTCGGGCTCGTTCGAAGCGTCTCAAGTCGATGAATCTCTCGCGATAGTCGCTGACCAGGCATGCTCCCGTCCATCCGTTTGGCTGCTGGCCCGACAGACTGAAGATGCTCGCAGCGAGATCCTGAGCCCGACTGAGAGGATAGACCGGATAGGACCCGAACAACCGGGCGTCCAAGGTCGCCAGAAAACGATCTTCGACCACGAAGCCCTTGAACCCAGTGAAGTCTTGCACCGAGGCCCGCTCCAATAGACCGGCGGCCGCATGAAGACTCAATGCCCCATCGAGATAGAGTGCGAAGGGCTGCCCCGCCCTCTCGCCGAGGAGTTCTGCCGCCCGTTGGTTCATGCGCTCGATATGGTAGAGTTGGGCCCATTTCTGGAACTTCTTTGCGATGCATTCCCGATCGATATCAGGACCGGCTTGTTCGACTCTCGCCTCCAAGTACCGTGTGTATTCCGCTTCAGAGAGGTACGTGCGACCGCGAAGGTCGAGCGAGGACTGCAACGGTGTGGCGACGGCGACAGCTTGCGGCTCCTGCTCCTGCACAGGCGTTTCCGAGGAGACCTCCGCCTGGCGGCTGCCCCTCACCTCTGCGAGAATCCTCTCATACATCGCGGCGACCTTCGCACCAGCCTTGTCGATGCCCAACTCCAAGCGGCAGCGCGCCACGTTTTCTTTCAGTGCGTTGACATCCTGGCTATTGAGAAGCTCGGACATACGGCCGCGATCTTCATCGCCGTAGACGACCCCGATGTTGTACTTCCGGACGAGGTCCACCATCAATGTCTGATCTTCAGGTACCACCACCGGCAAACCGGCACGCAGATACGAAATCAGCTTGAACGGCAGGACATGCGGATAGAGAGAAGGCCGTGTGTCGCTGACAATGCAAATCCCGTAGTCGTGCTCCGAGATCTCCTGAATCCACTCATCTTCCTCCATGGCCTCGCAGGCATGCACGTTGGTCAGCCCTTGCTCCCGCGCCAATTCCTCCACCGCTGCCGCCGGGCCAAAGCCGTACAGATAGGGTGAGGGATAGACGTAGACGTGCATATTGTCTTTGGCGAAGAAATCCGCCATCGACTGGAATCGATGATAGAACATGGAGTCGCGATCGTCGGCATCCTGAATGATGAGCCCGCCGTAGACGAGACTCAACTCACCGCTCGCCTTGCTGGGCTGGGAATGAACCGGCTCCCTGACGTACTCGATGACAGAGGCGACGTCGCTATCCGGAAACTTCTGCTGTAGATCGCGCGTGACTTTGTCGGAACAACGATGGACGAAATGTTTGAAGTTGTTCCAGAGATAACCTTCCGAGGCGCGCGTCAACTCGCGGGGTTCCGAATGGCGCGGATCAAACCCTGCATCCGGGATGAATACCAACGTATCGTAGAAATCTACGACGGCCCGGCGTGGATCCGACACGAACGGCATGAACGGCACCCCTTGGGTACCCCACCCTACGTTGATATGGAACACGTCCGGATCGAGATGTTTGAACACAAGCGGCCAGAGGTAGAGATGGGGCTCGCAAATAGTATGACGGCAGCCGCTGTCGTCGGTCTTCAGCTCGGGAACCAGGGCGACGGTCAGGTAATCGTTGGAGGCCGCTTCCGCCAGGGCCTCGATCGTCTTGACCCGGCGGTATTCGACGTAGAGCACCATGGACCGGCTTTGTCGCGCCTGGCGGATCTCGGCCAGGTTCGAGAACCGGGACAGATCGATGAACTGTTCCAGGTAGTCATTGCCGCGATCCGCACCGTGGGCGCGGAAAGGCTGGGCATCGGAGAAGGTCAAGACCGCCGTGCTCTCGCGATCCTGCCAATCGCTGACTCGGAAGACGGAGAAAGGTGTGAACCAGTCGGGCTCAATACTGCTCCACAGCTCATCCGCCACCAGGAAGCCACGAAACAGACGCGTGTCGAAGTGATGCCGGGCTACGAGCGCATGCAATAGGTTCAGATCGGCCTGGCCGCGCAGATAGAGCATCTTGGGCTGCGTTTGCTCAGCGGTCAGCAACTCGGCCGCCCGCTCGACCAGGCGATAGCACAGGTATTGCTGACGCCAGATGCCGAAGCGTTTGACTGCGTGTTCTCTCGCGATGGCGTCGTCAATAGAGCGAATTCGCTCCTCGAGAAACTCCCTGAAGTTCGCATCCGAGAGAAAACTCATGTGCTCCACCTTTCAGCCTTTCCCAGGGCCCGACAGCGTACGTCCTGACACCCGACACACCGATGTTCAATACACGAGACTGTCACGTGTTCCCTTTCGGACCGCGTTGATCTCGTCAATCGTCATGCCCCAAATCTCACAAACCCGCTCAATCCGACCGGGTGCGAAGTTAATACGATCCCACTCGTAGACGCGCAGCGTGGAGACATCCTTAGGCGTCCATTCGTCGGACAGGATCTGCCCGTAACGCCAGTCAACGGCCACGTCGTCTTGCGCTGCGCCGAGCACCCCCATCTCCCGGGCCATGTCATACATGCGCGTGCCATGCAGAGGGACGGCCACGTAGAACTTGACGTAGTCGGCCCCGCAGATTTCGGCAAAGCGTATTGTCTGCCTGATCTCTTCCCAACTCTCGCCGGGCAGGCCGATGATGAAATTGGCGGCCACCCAGATACCGCGTTGCTGAATCTGGGCGATCCGCTCGGGCATCAGCTCGATGTTCTTGATCGGCTTGTCGATAATCTCATCGAGCACGCGCTGCACGCCGGATTCGAGCGCCACGGTGACACCGACGCACCCGGACTGCTGCATCAAGTCGAGAAACTCGTCGTCGAGCACCCAAATGGCTGCGCCGGCCGCTTGCCACTTGATGTCCAGCTTCTCGGCGCACATCAGCCGCAACAACTCCTTCATTTCCTTTTTCGGCAGGAAGAAATTGTCGTCAAAGAAGGTAATCGAGCGAATCCCGTACTGCTCCTTGGCGAATTTGATCTCTTCCACCACATCGGCCGGCTCGCGTACACGGGCCTGGCGTCCCGAAATCGTGGCAACCTGGCAGAAGGCACAGCGGTACGGGCAGCCCCGCGAGATCAGCATCGCCATGCCGGGCAGTTCCGGATACCGATTGGCGCCCTGCCGCGCGTCGGTCTCGCAGTATTTTTGGAAATCCAGCAGATCATAGGCCGGCCAGGGAAGCTGCTTGAGGTCATCCACACTCGCTTTTGCCTGGTCCACCACACGGTCGCCGTCCTGATAGACCAGGCCCACCTCAGGCAACGGTCCCCGGCCCAGCAGGTGGAGCAACAGTTCCCGCAAGACGTATTCCCCTTCACCTCGGCAGCAGTAGTCGATCGTAGGATGAGCAATCACTTGATCGTAGTGCAGTGTCACGTGCACCCCACCGGCGATCACGACCGTCGCCGGATCGACGTCCTTGACGAGATCGGCCGCCTGGTAAAGGATGGGAGCGTATTCGGTCGTCAGTAGTGAGATACCGACGAAATCGGGCCGGCACCTGGCGATCGCCGCGCGGAACTCCGCAGGTGAAAGATTGTCGACGTTGGCATCGAGAATCTCCACGTCAACGAGATCACGAACCACCGCCGCGAGCACCGCAATCGTACGCGGGTCGAGTCGCCAGGTAGTAACGATGTCATCCTTCAGCCAGCGCTGATTAGGATAGACCAGAACAAGTTTCTTCTTCTCTTCTTGCACCTTCTTCACACCTAAGGTCATGGTCCGTTTGCAGCACTGAGTCAGTCACATGCAACTCAACGGGTGGAAAAATCTTGTGACCGCTGCCATCGTACAGTTCATTGAAGGGTGGGACGCCGCGCACCTGGAAATGCACCTTCAGGTACTTTTGGCCATCTCCGTTGCAGGGCATCCGATCCCGCAACGCGTAGGTGTTCTCGCACTGGGTCAGTTCCGCCGTAGGAGCCAGATTGAACGAGGGCGAGAAATACCGAACCCAGTCGTACTGGAAAGTCACACGCCTGGTCTCGTCATGATTGTTCGGATCAGCAACGACCGCGTCCTGGAACGCGACCAGATCCCGCAGCTCCGATTCGTCGTAGCCGACCCCGCGTTCCTGCAGGAACGCGGTGATCAAACGATAGAGTTCTGCGTAGGAATCACTCTTATGCCACAGCAGTTTCAGAAACACGACATCGGGTGGATCGTAAGGCACTCCGCCGTACTCCTCGAGCTCGATCAAATGAGAGTCCCCCTTCTCTTGCACATGCCTCGCACACTCGGCCAACAGGCTGAACACACCATGAACGCGCGGATAGGCCTCCGGGACCCGAGCGGCTTCCTGTCGCATCCACACCACCAGATCGGTGATCCTGATGCCGTGCTGTCGTTTGAGATACCAGAAGATGAAGAACGCCAGCCGGTCATCGTGCAGCCCGATCGTACTGTAGCCATTGACAAAGGATTCGATCCACTTCTCCGGCGGCATCGCACGGGTCCCGACGACGATCTCCATGTTCTCCGGGATGGGCGAGCAGACTTTGCTCTTGGTATACTTGCCATACATCTGCTTGGCGACGATGCCATACTCGCGTCGCGATTCCTTCGACGCAATCCGAGCATTTGGGAACAGCAGGAGTGGATACGAGTAGATCTGGTCGAACACGCTTTGCCCCAACAACTGTTCGACGCCATCCATGTAGGACTCGTACGTCTCCAGAGGCAGGCCCAGCAGCAACTCGATGTAGGAATACAGGAACGCTTCATGATAGGACTGTCGAACGTTCTCGTAGAATTCCTTCTTGAAGTTGATCCGGCTGGCGGCCTCGAGCGCCTGTTCATTCAGCGACTGTAGTGCCAACGTGACCTTGAAACCGATACGGGCCTGCCGCAAGATCGCGGCCGTCTGCAAAACCTTGTCGGAGGAGTTCTTGACCCAGCTCATGGAAACGAAATCGGGATAGCCGTAGCGCTCTTTGGTCTGCGCGAGATACTGAGCGATGGGAATGTCTCGATCCCGGATGCCGAAATTCGAATCGGACATGGCCACATAGCGGATCTTGTTGCGACCGATCCAGTCGATCTCGGCCTCCACCTGATCCAGCGGTTTCTCCCTGATCCCTCGATGCGACGTATTGCCCCAGGAACAGAAGGAACATTGGAAGGGGCACCCGCGGTTGGTCTCGAGAATGACGCCGGAAAACTCGTCGGCATCCTTAGTGTAGATTGAGTCGAACGTCCCATCCAGATAGGGCGAAGGGAGCGATTCCATATCCGGAAGCGGCCCCTTTCCCGTGCGGCTGATCTCACCACTGGTTCGATCGTGGACGATGAGTCCGGGAACATTCTTGATGTCACCTCCTTCGCCATGACAGCGGCATAGCGCAGCAAGGGCTTCCTCGCCTTCCCCGTGACAGATCACATCAATGTAAGGATGCTCCCGAATGAACTCTTCGGCATCGGACGGACCTTGGGGAATGGAGGGTCCGCCCATTACAATCAGCGCCTGCGGATGCCGTTCCCGCACGGCCTGAGCCGCCTGCAGACTGATACGGACATTCCACAAGAAGCAGGAGAAACCGATAACGGAGACGTCCTCCAACTCAGCGGCGAAGGCCTGGAGATCACGAGGACGATGATAAACGATCTCAGGCAGGTCGAATCGGCTCGAAACGAACGCGTCGGCCCGCAACCGGGAATGGAGCAGTCCGCCCGCCAAAGGCAGAAGATTGACTTCCGACCCGGTGCCAAATTGCACGACATAGACCCTTTGTTTTGTGATAGATACCATCGCGTTCTTCCTTTTTGTTCCCTGCAAACTCCCTGGCCTCAAAGAGCAGCGAGGTCGTGCTCAGGATCGTACTGATTGAGTTGTCTTCTTCGTTCTCGACATCCTGGAACGCAACGAGTTCACAGACGTCTTGGGGCTCTCCAGAATCGTCAGTCGCATCGATGCCAAACCATAAAGTTCAGATGGCAGACACGTTTGCTGGATGGATTCCAGGAGCTGATAAACCTCTTCCGACTCTTGCGGGCAGCGTTTCAGCAACGCTCCAAGGCCGAACTTGGAAAAACGGTATTGCCAATTCGTTGAGCGATCGACGATGGCCTGGGCCTCTTGGAAGAGACGCGTGGCTCGATCCGATTGCCCCATGAGGATGCGGCCCAGCCCGGCGAACAGCAGCATATAGGGATTCGTCGGATAGGCCACCCGGACCGCGTCCAGCCAGGCAACAAACTTCTCGGGCCGACCGTCCGGCCTGAGATTCTTGTTGCCGATGTAGTTGCCCAGGAGATTGAAGGTCAGCCAGATGTTCTTGACCAGCGTTCGGGATGGCACCAGATCCGCCGGCAAGGAGAAAACATCGGCTCCCAGGGGAAGACTCCGGTCGTCCTGGATCTCCCGGTTCGAGCTGTCTTTGCCCGGGATGAAGTCCGTCGCGCCGGCCCCGTCGGTCTTGAGATTCTCCGCGATCGCCGTGGGCTTGCTGGTGAACTGAAAGACCGTAAACGACGACCAATCCAGATTCAGACGAATAGAGAAGGCAAAGGTCTCGAGCATCTGGGCGAAGGTTTCCTCGCCGAACAGACCGATGATGTAGTTGCCTCCGACAAAGAGCTCGGGATACTCCTCGAGCAAATCCGCCGTCCGGGCGAAAGACGCCAGCGTGCCCGGCTTGCGAATGCGACGCAACATCTGGGCATTCCCCGATTCGATCCCGATCTTGAACCCGAGACAGCCGGAATCGCGCATGAGATCAAGCAAGTCGCGCGTCACGGAATGGGTCATCAACCCGTTGTTGGCCGCCCAGGTAATGCCAAACTCCTCGTGCAGTGCCACAAGAGCCGTTAGCAATCGGGTCGCGGCCGAGGGATCGGCCAGGAAATCGTCGTCGAGCACTTCGAAATGACGCACGCCGCGCTGTGCTGCCAGATAGCGTATCTCTTCGACCACGTCGTCCACCGGGTGGGTTCGGACCCCCTTGCCCATGAAGGGACGCACGCCGCAGAACTTGCAGTTGCCCCGACATCCTCGATTCAATTGGAAGACACTATAGACGATATCCTGTCCGGCCATGCGGGAATACGGGTTGAGGCTGCCCGCGCGACAGTACGCCTCGACGTCCACCGCCTCATAGGAATCGATCAGGTTGCCGCCCAACGCCACGTTGGCGCAAATTCCCTCACTCTCGAACACCCGGCCCTCCCAGGAAAAACGAATGCCCGAAGTCGCCGGAATCGAATCCGACCGACCGTCGTATACGTCCAGGAGGTAACTGAGTCGATCCTCCCCTTCTCCCTCGATGGCGAAGTGACACAGGCCTTCCTCGATATAGCGTTGCGTCTCATTGGTCGCTGTCGGTCCGCCGATAACCACCAGATGTTCAGCCCGGTCTCTCAGATGGCGCAGAATGCCTGTCAGCGGGTGATTGCCGGCGAACAGATCGGCGTACACCGTCAGGCAGGTGACGCCCACCATGGTGGGCTGGAACGTATCCAGGCATTCGTCCAGCTTGGCCAGCCATTTGCTTTGGTCGAAGTAACCATCCCGGGCGATCTGCTTGAGAACGTAGAGGTTCAGGTCGAGGATCTCCGTCTCAAGGTCACGTCCCGACAACGATTTGACCAGGGTCTGGAGCCCGGTAGGCGGATAGGCGTAGTAGCCTCGGTCTTTGATGACCTGAGGATTGATCGTCTCGAAGAGAAACTGCGGCGCCTGGACCAGGAGGAGCCGCTTGCTCGGCCCAAACCGTCGATGAAGATCAGCGGCATAGCTCCGCAGAGCATCGTGCACAGATAGCGACGCGGTATTTTCTATCGTCATCTTCTCAGATCCATCAGAGTCAAACCGCGGCATACGTTATCCCCTCTCCCGCATCGATGGGCACCATACACCCGCCCATCATGCTGGCGGCATCGGAGCACAAAAAGGCCAATAGCGACACGACTTCCTCAGCCTTGGCCAGGCGCCCCCGAGGCAAGCGCTGGTCGACGAACCGCTCCACCACCTCGGGCTTGCTGGCGCCGAGTCGCTCCCAGGAATTGCCCGGCGCGTGGAATCCTCCCGGCAGAATGCCGGTCACCACGATTCCCGATTTCGCCAGTTCCCTGCCCAGGCTCCGCACATAGGCGGCCAGCGCCGCTTTGGCGGTGTTGTAGCCCACCGACGCCACCGCTTCGGTGCCGGCGATCGACCCCACATGCACGAGCTTGCCTTGACCACGTTCGATCATGGCCGGCGCCACCAGGCGGTTGATCTCCGCGGCCGCCATCAGATTCAGCGACAAAAGCTTGCCCATATCCGCGGCCGACAGTAGTGGCTCGCGCAACCCCAGCCCACCGCCTGCCACGTGGAGGACCACATCGATCTGCCCCAGGAAATCCGTGGCCTCGTGCACCGTTTGTTCCAGTGCTTCGGCGTCGGTCAAGTCAACGGGCAGCGCACGATGCTCGGCCGCGCGGGCACAGGAGGTTCGCACCGCTTCCAGCCCTTCGGCCGAGCGGGCCAGCAGAGCGAGGGTTGCCTCGCTCTCAGCAAACGCGCGGGCGCAGACCGAACCCAACCCCCGGGAGGCTCCCGTGATGAGAATCTTCTTGCCCGACAGCGAAAACGTCACGTCGTCGTCCTTACACGAACATCAAGTGGTCCGGATCGGAATCCAGATACTCGAGGATCATCTTGTTCTTGTCGTTGACCACACAGTGGTGGCGACAGTGCTTGCTCGGATTGATTCGGAAGAACTGCGCCTTGTCCGAAAACCAGGCCTCGCGGAAGCTCTGGTCCTTGATCGAGCAGATCAACCCCTCGTCCAGATTGTAGGCCTTGTCATGACAGGAGTAGACGTTCAAATCGGCCCCGATAACCGGGTTGATCTGGATATAGGGACACCAGGCATACGACTTGTCGAACGTGGTCAATTGCTCGCCGTAACCGTTGAAGATTTCGAAACCCGCATCCGCGAAATCCTTCACGGCCCGGTCGACTTGCTCGCCCACGAGCCCGTAGTAAGGCTTGTGGTAGGCGTTGCACTCTTGCCCGTCGTTACTGATGATGCAGGGCGAAACCTTGACGCTATGGACTCCCGTGCCCTTGAGCTTCTCGATCATCTCGTACACGTGCGTCGCATTCGTCTCGTCGACAATGACCACCACCCCCAGGTAGCACGTACCGCCCAGGCCCTGGAACGCTTCCAGGTTGCCCATGACCTTGTCAAACTCGGCATCCGAAACGCCCCGGTATTTCGCGTAGCTCGGGCCGTCCCAGCCATCCATGGACACGCGAATCCAGGCCCCCTTCTGTGCAAAGAGTTCGGCGATCTCGCCCGTGAGCCGGGCGCCGTTGGTCAACGCGGCAAAGCGAATGTTATTTTCGGCCAGGGCCCGCAACGTCTCGGCCAAATATGGATAGCACAGGGGCTCGCCTCCGCCGCTGAACGTCACGGCCTTGACGCCCATCGCCGCGAAATCACTGACGATCTCCAGCATCTTCTCGCGCGGCATATGGTCCTTGATGGCCATGTCCTTGCCCAGTTGGATATTCTCCTTGCGGTAGGCACAGTACCAGCAGTTGTGATTGCACACATTCGTCGGCTTGACACGCACGTGCACGGGAGCCAGGACCTCGGGGACACTCCTGGGCAAAGAATCGATCTTGTCCCGGTAGTGAAATATCTTCATCTTGGTATAAAGCAGCCCCATGCGCATCAATCCTTCCTAGATTCGTGCGTCACGCCTCAGCCTCGAACCAGGTTCAAAGACGAAGCGGTCGTAAATGCGTAGTCACCCGTGTATCCCGTTTCCTGAAAGACCTCCATCCATTCGTCTACGTGTAGGACGGTCGTCCCCAGCAATGTCCAGTCTTCCAGCAATTCACGTTCTTCCTGAGTCCGGTAGGCGCCCAGCGTAATGAAGCTCTTTCCCTGGCCCACACGCTGGATTTCGCGCAGCGCCTGCATGACGCCCCGTAGGTTGAGCATGTAAATGGAGGCGTAGGCCATGACGAAATCGAACGTGCCATCGGCAAACGGCAGTTCCTCGTAGGGAGCCAGGAGGACATCGTCCTTGACCGAATCCATCGCGCGAGCCAGCGGATACGGATGGTTCTCGACGCCTTTGACACGAATGCCAGGCAGCGCCTCTTTGAGATCGTGGAGGAAGAAGCCTTTCTTGCAGCCCACGTCCAGCACGGCCGAATCCGAGGTCAGGCCGTACCGCTCGATGAGCCCCGGAACAATCTGAGCCCAGCGACCGTCGTAGCGGAACCCGCCGTAGCCATTCTCGCGCGCGCCGTCGTAATAGGCCTCGTCCAAACCGGCCGCCACCATTCGGTGACGAATGGTTCGGAACCCCCGCGGCAAGACCCGCTTGACGTTGCTGTGCGGATATCCGATATCGACTTCTTCCATCGTCTGTGTCCTTGCGGCCGGCGTCATCGATTCAAGATCTCCACCGGATCGACGATCATGTTCTCCTTGAATTCTTCTCGATCCAGGAAGGGGTAGAGATCTTCCATGGGCTTGGAGATGATCCTGCCGTCGGGCAGCTTGAGCGAACTGACCCGCGGAATCAACGCCTGCTCCGCCGGCATCATGATCTCGCAAATGTAGGGGCCGGTCTGGGCGAGCACTGTATCGAGTCGCTTATCAAGCGTCGGTTGATCGGCAATCCGCTCCGAGGCGATACCGTACGCTTCAGCCAGCTTGATAATATCCGGGCAGCTCAGGCCACTCGACGGGTCGGAACCGATGTAGCGACCGAAATGGTTCTGCTGCATCAGTTTGATCGTCAGGTACCCTTCGTTGTTGAGCACGAAGATGGTCAGCGGAAGCTGGTTCTCCACCACCGTCTGGAGTTCCTGAATGTTCATCTGGAGACCGCCGTCACCGGTGATGAGAATGGTCTGGCGCCGACCGCGGGCGAAGCAGGCCCCGATCGCACCGGGCAGGCCGAATCCCATCGAGGCAAAACCGCTGGAGGTGAACAGCCGCTGACCGATTTTGGTCTTGAAGGTCTGCATGGTGCAGGTGAAGCTCGTGCCCATGTCCGTGACGACCGCCGCATCCGCACCGAGTTTCTCCGAGAGCCGGTCCACGAAGTAGAACGAGTTGACTTTGTCCTGGTTGTCCCGGTACTCAGGCAGACAAACCGGATACTTCGCCTTCCACTGTTTGCAGCGGTCGCGCCACGCATCGATCGCCAGCGCAGTCCCCTCAATCTCGATCTTTGCCAGCAAAGCCCTCAGGAACTGGCCCGCATCGACGCAGATGGGTAGATCTGGGCGTAACGAGGGCTTCTTCAGCTCGACCTCATCCACGTCGACCATGATCTTTTTCGCAGCGCGGGCAAAGAGTTTATAGTTGTACCCCACCTTGGGGATCGACATGCGCGAGCCAACGATCAGTACCAGGTCAGCGTTCTGGACCGCGAAGTTGGCCGCCCGGTCGCCCATGATGCCACTGCGTCCGACGTAGTTCTCATCAGCGTAGGGAATGATGTCGGAAGTCGTCCACGACGAGACGCAGGGGATTTGGAGGCGATTGGCCACATCGCGCAACGCGTCTTCGGCTCGGGCCAGATGGACCCCGTAGCCACAAATCAAAACGGGACGCTCCGCACCCGCCAACATATCCACGCATTCGGCCACCAGCCCCTTGAGCACGTGGTCCGGGCACGGCTCATCCGCATCAGGCACGAAACCCTGCAACTCGTCGGGCTTGACCAGCTTGCTCTGAACGTCCAGCGGGACATCGATCCAGACCGGGCCGGGCCGGCCCGTCGTGGCCAGATGGCACGCTTTCTCCATGTGGTAGCGAATGGTCTGCGGGTCGGTCACCGTCACGGCGTACTTCGTGATCGGCTTGACCAGCTCGACGATATTGCCTTCCTGAATGCCGAACTGGCGCAGCCCCGTCTCGGCGATCAGCGTGTCCTGTGTGACCTGGCCCGAGACGAAGATGGTGGGGATCGAATCGACCCAGGCACCGTAGACCCCGGTGATGGCGTTGGTCCCGCCCGGCCCCGAGGTAAACAGCGCTGCGCCCGGCCCACCGGCGATGCGGGCGTAGCCTTCGGCTGCCATGGCCGCCGCCTGCTCGTGGTGCGTGGCCACGTAGTTGAGACGGTCGCAACCACCGAACGAATCCACCAGGTGCATGGCCCCGCCGCCACAGACGGCGAAGACGTGCTGGACGCCCATGTCGGCAATAGTCGCCGCGATGTAATCGGATATCTTCACGACCTTCTCCTCTTCTTCGATGGTCAGCGTGGTGACACCGTCGAAGTCCTCGAATTCGGTATTGTCATGAAACTCCTGGAACGAGAAGACCTTGCCCACCTCCAGGAAAGGATTGTTCGATGCAGCTTCGGACTCACGGCCAATCACAGCCACCAACGCGTTCGACCGGGGCACGTCTCGCTCCTGGCGGAAGCCTCCCCTGCGAACGGTGAAGACTAGATTCTGAAACGTCCGCCGCAGCAGGCGTTCGCCTTCCTCGGGCTCGGCCAGCTTCAGAATGTCGGCCGGCTCGAAGACCATCTGGCTGGCCCCTTCGTAGGTCGCGCCGGCCCGGCCGTAGGCGTCGCTCATGCGACACAGATCTTCCTTCAGGGGCGGCGTCTCGATTTCCATCACCCAGATGCCGTCTTCGGAGACCGGCTGGATCGGTAGCAAGCTGGCGGCTTCCGTGCTGTGAAACGTGTTGGCATCGATGTTCACCGCGTTCATGCGGCTCAATCCAATGCTGCCTTCCAGATGATGGAACCGCGCCTCGCCTGAGAGCAACACCAAACCGGTGTGCTTGCGCGGGTGGCAATGCATGGAGGTCCGACGTTTGCGCACGATCTGGAGCATCCAGATGGCCACATGGGCGTTCTCGAACACGAGGTACTCGTAGCCCCAGGGCTTCTTAACGATCACGTCTTGGTAATCGAAAGAGCCCACACCGGGTCCGGACACCGTCTCCAGATGTCGTTCGTCGGTCGGCTTTTTCTTAACGGTATAGATCATCCTGCACCTAGTCCTTCAGGGCATCGACGACGGCCTTCATGAATGTGCCATTGTTGCGGTAGTGAGGCGCCGAAATCAGATTCCCGTCGATGACCAGATCTTCCTCCATGTACGCCGCGCCGGCGTTCTTCAGATCGTCGGCGATGGACATGTATCCCGTCACCTTGCGCCCCTTGACCAGGCCGGCCGAGATGAGAATCCACGGGCCGTGGCAGATGGCGGCAACCAGTTTGCCCGCTTCGTCCATTTCTCGCACGAACTGCAGAACTTCGGGACGAATCCGCAACCGATCGGGCGACTCGAACCCGCCAGGCAGCAGAACACCGTCGAAGTCCAACGCCTTCAGATCCGCCGTGGCCATCGTCGCCCGCGCCGGCACGCCGTACTTGCCCATCATGTCCTGGCCGGTCGGCGTCGCCACGTCCACCCGCCACCCTTCCTCCATGATCCGGTAGTACGGGTAGACGAATTCCTCGTCCTGAAAGTTCTGCGCCACAATGATGGCGACTCTTTTCATGTGTTGCTCCTTCTGCTTTTGGGCTCAACGCCCTCGTCGCGACGTCGGGTCAATTCCTCGATCGCCGCCGGCAATCCGTGGAGGTCGCAGATCCAGACCTCATCGTGATCCTTCCAGTCCACCAGGCCCGAGGCCCGACCAATGAAACCGATGCCGGCCTCCGCCGCGGCGTCGCGATCGTTCGACGAATCGCCCACATAGAGACACGCCTGTCGATCCCAGGCCTGCGACGACAGCAACTCGGTAAGGTTCTCTGTCTTCTCCTGAGGCGAGCCCAGGATCGCGCGGAAATACCTATCGATCCCCCGCGCCCGGCACACCCGCCGCAATTCGTTTTGGTCTGACCCGGAAACCACCGCAAACTCGAACCGGTCCGCATGCCCCGCTAGGAACTCGACCGAACCTGGTACAGCCTCGGCCGCAATGACGCGCTCGGCCACCAGTTCCGAGTATTGCCCCGCCAGGGCATGCACCTGCTCTTCGGATAAAGGCTGACCGAGAATCTCCTTGTAGAGATGTCTGATCTTGCCATACCGGGACAAACCCCCGTTGGCCTTTACGAAATCCATGAAACGCGCCTGCGCGTCGGCAGGAACATCCTGGAACAGGTCGGCAAATCCCTGAAACCGAATTTCATTGCTCTCGGCCAGCACCCCATCAAAGTCAAAAACTACGTATCGGTATTCCATCCACCAGCTTTCATCAGACGAAATTGACGTGCGGGTGGGGATGCTTCAACTCCCACAGGTAGCGGTTGATCTCATCCATGCGACAGCCCACCCGACACGAACAGACATCCAGATGCGCCGTGGTCCACGCCAGGGACTCGAGGCGCTTCTGGCCCTCCCAGATTTCCGCAAACGTATTCTCGTAGATGTTGCCGTAGAGGAAGCGGTCGTCCCCCAGGTACATGCTGCATCCCCAAATATTGCCACCCGCATCCAGGTACGACCAGAACGGCAGCGCCAAGCAGCGATTGTAAGGACGCGTGCCATCATCCCATTTCCGCATGGCTCGGCGCCGAAAGACGATCCGGAAGCTATCGCTTTCGTAGGCGTCAAGCTTCTCGGCCAGCTCCTCGTGCTCGTCATAGGAGATGCCTTCGTAGTCGCGATGCTCGCTCTGTGGGTGTTGCGAATAGGGCTTAACCACCAGGTAGTCCATTCCTATGTCACGGCACCGCTGGGCCAAGGTCGTAACCTCATGCCGGTTTTCGGGCAACAGCAGGATCTGTGCTCCGAGCGTGCAGGCAGCCCCCTGGCGTTGGCGAATCGCCACGGCTTGTTCCATGTTGGCGCAGGCCTTGTCGAAATCCTCGGGACGCGTGCCGTGAATGGCCGCGTACGTTTCCGCCGTGCCCGCGTTGATACTGACCTTGATCCAGGCCGTACTGCCCAGGATACGTTCGCTGATCTCCGGACGCATCAGGACGCCGTTGGTGGTCAGCGCCGCGTCGATCCCCGCCTCCTCCTTGCAGTGCACAATGATCTCGGCCATCTGCCGATGCAGGAAGGGCTCGCCCTCACCCGCGAACATAACGCTCTTCAAACCCAGGCCACCCATCTCCGTCAGACGCGTCTTGAGCAGTTCGGCCTCCAGGAAGCGCGGCTGGTAGCCCATGAAGTCCAGGGCGCAGAAGACGCAGCGATGATTGCACGCCCCGGCAGGCGAAATTTCCATGTAGATGGGATAGATGGTCTGGCCTTCGAGCCAATCACTGACTCGGTCTACATGAAAGAACAGTTTGTGATGATCGATGCGTAAGTCATCCATGGCTCACTCTGTCTCAGATTGATACTCAAACGTCAGGGTTGCAGTGAGACCCGATCCATCCAGTAGTGCAGAATCGCCGCGTGACCGGTTTCCGCCAGGCCGTAGGTATCGGCCGGCAACCAGAAGTTCAGGGCGCCAAGCGGCCTGAGGGCATTGTCCGGCTGCATCGCGCTCAACGTGACGACCGTCGCCCGGCGCGAGGCCGCGAACTCGGCCGCCTTGAGCACGTTGGGGGAATTCCCGGAACTGCTGATAGCCACCACCATATCGCCGGCTTTGAGCCGTTGACGAAGGGGCGCGACGAAAACCATGTCATACGACAGGTCGTTTGCCACCGCGGTGAGCAGCGAGATATCGGTGAAAACCTGGGTGTGCAGATCGGCGTTCTTGGCCAGATCGGCCGCGAAGTGGCTCGCCATCGACGCGCTGGCGCCGTTACCGATCAGGTAGATCACGCGCTCGGCCTGGCGCACGACTTCGGTCGTCTCGCACCACAGATCGAAGGCCCGATCGGTATCGATGGGCACGTCCAGTTCGACCGTGGCAGAAACGCCATTTAGACATTCGGCCAGCGCACGGACCTGGCCGCTCCATTGCGGAGTATCCCTCGACTCACGAGGCAGGACCGGCTCGAATTGCGGTCCAGATCTCGGGGACCGTATTTGCGTGGTCTCCTTTAACATAGTAGCTTGCTCCACCGTCGGCCACGGTACGCACCAGCATGGTCTTCCAGGGCCGAAAGTAATAGTCCGGATTCTCTTTCGAGGCTTCACGTTGATAGCCTGCCGGTAGTTCGTGCAAATCACATACCAACGTGGTGAATACATCCGCTTTTTCGCCCCGCTCGCGGGCGACGTTGCGGACCATCGCCAAGGCTTTGAGAAAGATTTCCGGAGCCATGACCGCACTGCCAAAGTTCATCACCACCCCCTGTCCCAGTTCTTCCACCGCTTTGGTAAAGATGAGAAAGTCACGATAGCTGGCGGCGCCGAGAGCGGCGCCGTCGCAATTGGGATGCTCGTGAATGATGTCGTAGCCGACGCCGACGTGGACGGTGAAGGGGATCTTCAGGCGATACGCCGCAGCGAAGACACTGATATCCCGATGCGGGTAGTTACCTCTTTCGATTTCCCGCCCCAAAGCCTCACCGAGACCCATATTTTCGGACGCTGCCGTCGCGATCACGTCATTGAGCCGTCCCGTTTCCTGCCATAGCCCGAACTGGCCATCCTTTATATAGCGCGCCACGCTCTCGGTCGTGGCGCCGATCAGGGCCAACTCGTAATCGTGGATGGCGCACGCACCGTTGCCGGCCAGCGCCGTGATGAATCCGCGTTCCATAAGGTCGATGAGGTAGCGTTGGACGCCGGACCGCAAGACGTGTGCTCCCATCATCAGGACGACGCCGGCCCCCTGCCGGCGAGCCCGTAGAATCTGGCGGGCGACGTTTTCCAGCTCCGGATGGGTTACCTCGGCCGGGGCAAGTGGAAGGATTTTATGCGCCGCGAAATCATGCTGGCGCTGACCGAGAGGTCTGACGGAAAGGGCCGATCGATCGAAAAGAGGGTAGCTTCCGCCCATCGCATCTCATTTCAGCAAGGAGGTGAGGTATTTCGTCAGGCTCACCCTATCGATGGCTTTCTGGTTGCCGATGATCTGGACCGCCAGCGCACCGGCTACGTTGCCCAGAAAACCGGCGATTTCGAAGGGCGCCCCGAGCCTGACCGCCAGCGAACTGATGGCGAAGAAGGCGTCTCCCGATCCCACACTGTCGACGGCCTTACTGGCGAAGGCCGGCACGACGACGAACGCCCCGTCCGACCCGCACAGGCATGCCCCCTGCCGGCCTCTGGTCACCGCCAGCGCCTGGCTGGTGAACCGTGCGGCGGCCTGGCAACCCAGCGGGCGCAGATCGGTCTCCTGGTCCCGACAATCCAGCCGCAGCTCACGCTCGGTCAGACTGATATAGTCGGCATGGGCGTACTTCGAAATCGTGTGCATGGCCGCATTGCCCGCATTCACCTGGGTATTGACCGCCAGGAACGGCGAATCCTGCACCAGCAACTGCGACAAGGACGAACTCACGGCACCGTGCCCGAAGTCCGCTGAGACCACCATGTCGTGCCGGGGAGCCTGGGCCCGAAACATCGAGCGCATGGCTTCGTCTTTGTCTGCCGGCAAGCCGGAATCATCCATGGTGTAAACTTCGAGCAGTTTGTGGAGCGTGTAGCCATCAAGATAGCGCCGTTTGACCAGGGTGGGAGCGCCATCCTGGATCCAGAACTGGGGGTGAACGCCCGGATGCAGCGCCGAGTCGATGAGATCGCGGTAGTCGTCGTGGTCGCCGATCGTCGTCAGGAGTTGGACTCGATCCACGAAGTTGGCCATGTGGTTGGCCACGGCCAGGACGCCACCGGCGAAGCAATCCACGGAATTACGCTGGACCGCCAGCACGGGCGATTTCGACGAGGCCCCCAGCGGGCTGCAATAGCAGTATTCATCAATGATCACATCGCCAACCAGCAGCACCTTGAGTTGGCCCATTTGGTCAACCACTTCCAGGATACGATCCAGACTGTAACGCCGACGGAACAGTTCCAGGTAGTCCTGCAATTCCCTGGAGAAGGAAGAGAAGAAGCGATTGATGAGATTGGTCGAGCTGAAGACGATATCCTCGGTGAAGCGCAGCTCAATACCCAGATCCTGGCAAATCTTCGCCTCGAGCGCGAGCTTGCCGGTCCGATCGGCGTCGACGGATTTGAAATCCGATCCTTTGACGTAGATGTCGGGCTTGAGGCGGTGAAGCGTCTCCTCGGCGGTCGGCCATTCGTTCACCGCCACGTAATCGACGACGCTGAGCGAGGCCAGCGCTTCGGCCCGCAGTTGTTCCGTGAAGGCGGGCCGCTTGTCTCCCTTGTCGACGAACTGGTCCGGCGTGACCGTTACTACCAGGACATCGCCGAAGCTGCGGGCCTGCTCGAGATAGCGAATGTGACCGATGTGCAGCAGGTCGAAGACACCGTGGCAATGTACGATCGTACGCTGAGCATCCCGGTGCGATTGGAGCACGGAAGGCAGTTCGGATAAAGGTAGTACTTTGCGATTGTCAGTCATATTCAGTTTCCAGCCCCGACCAGATCTCGGTTCGGGCTAGTTTTGGACGCGATTAACTTGGACGGGGCGAGGAAACATGCTGGTCTACCCTGCATGGCTACGCTTGTCGAAGGCAGGTTGATCAATAACATTTTCTTTATCGTCACTCTCCGACCTCCCGACGGCCGGGCAGGGTTTGCTGTGTCGCCAGACGAGCGGTTACGCACAGGTGCCAGCCGCAGCATCGCTCCAGGGCTCGAAAGAGGAAACGAGGCATCCACCGAAACAGACCGGCTTTGCGGTATTCGTGTCGCCTGTATTCCGGGATGCGATAGGGGAAGATATGGTCGACCGTGGTACGCTGCATCGCGAAACCATCCAGCAGATCCCGCACCGTCCGGCGTGAATAGCTGTAGGTCACCGGGCACCCTGTTTGGGCCTCGGAGTACCGGGCGATCAGCTCATCCAGTTTCCAGAAGGCACCCTTGCCGAACTTGGTCAGTATCCATAGCACCTTCCAGGAATGCCGGTGATAGACCATCATCTTGAACACGCTTCGCGGCCCCATAAAGCGGCGCAGTTGCCGAATGGCATTTTGCGGGTCGGGGGTGTGATGGATAACCCCAAACGAGTAGACCAAATCGTAGGTTTCCACCGGCACCGTCTCAGATAACCGTTCGGCATCGGCCTGGTAGAACGCGATGCGGTCCTCCAATCCGAAAACCGCCGCACGCCTCCGGGCCACCGCCAACGATTCATCCGAAAGGTCAACTGCGGTCACCTGAGCACCCGCCCGGGCGAAACTGATCGTATCGGTGCCGATGCCACAACCGATTTCCAGGACCCGCTTGCCCCGCCAGCGATCGAACTCGGCAAAGGTCGGGATGTGCGGCTCGACAAAGTACTTGCGGGCCTCCACTTCCTCGAAATAGGCGCGACTCCCCACCGTTTTAGGTGAGTGTCGTATATTACACGGTCGCGCGTTCCAGTACTGACGCACGTCGCTTATTGTCTTGGTAGAGAATGTCTGAGCGACAGTCATGTCCGATTCTCCCGGAGGGCAACTTGCCTGTCCCCAAGGCGCGATAGGTAAACCTCGTAAACGGGACCCCCTTGTAGATCCGCCAGCAGTCGACCAGCAGTGGGGTCGGTCCCGCACGTTTCTCCAGTTCCTCTATATCCAGGCGCTCGTACTGGGGCCAATTCGTGAGGACTGCCACCGCAGAGGCTCCGGAAACCGCCTCATAAGGATCGGTGCAATAGACGCCGCGCCCCTGGAGCAATTGGGAAGCACAGTCGAGAGCCTTGGGATCGTGCATGCGCACGACGTACCCGGCATCCAGCAATTCGGCCGCCAGCATCACCGATTGCGACTCTTCGACGATATGGGTGCCCGGCTTGTACGACAGCCCCAGCAAGGCCACGGTCGAACCGGCCGGCGCGTGCTCACTGATCATCGTAAACAGGCGATTGACGACCTCCCCGTTAACGTTCACCACACGCGGACTCAGGTGCACCTGCGCGTCGGCATCCTCGGCGCAGCGCTGAAACGCCAGGTTGTCGCGGGGAAAACAGGGACCACCAAAGCCCAGTCCTCCTTTAAGATAGCGCCGGCCCACCCGGCTGTCGGCCCCTACGGCCAAAGTGACCACGTCCACGTCGCCGCCCGGGATGCTCTCGCAGACGGCCGCCAATTCGTTGGCAAAACTGATCTTCATGGTCACGTAGCAATTGAGTGTCAGCTTCGTGATCTCGGCGTTGGTCAGATCCATCAGCGCATAATGTGGATCATTCTCGACCGTAGACGAATACAACGCACTGACCGCATCACGCGAACGATTGTCCGAGGCGCCGATCAACAGCATATCCGGATGGAGGAAATCGTGGATGACCGATCCCAGGGCAATGAATTCGGGGTTGTAGACCAGACCGAAATCCCGGCCGCAGGTCTTGCCCGTCAATTGCTCCAGCTTCGGCTTGAAGACGCGCTCGCAGGTGGTGGGCATGACCGTCGAGACGACATCGACGATGTGAAAGCCCTGTTTGGCCTTCAGCGCCGGGGCCATCCGCTCCAAAACGGTCTCTATGCACGCGTTGGAAAAACGCCCGTCCGCGTTGCTTGGCGTGGGAACGATAATCAGCGTGACATCGCTGCCCTGTACGGCCCGCTCGTAGTCGGTGGTGAACTCAAGATGGGATCGACTCTGGTCCAACAGCGGTACCAGACCCGTTTCGTCAATGGGGCACCGGCCGCTGTTCAACGCCTCGATATGTTCTTCGTTCGAGTCCACACCGATGACGTGGTGCCCCTTGCTCGCGAAACAAGCCGCCGAGCAAAGACCCAGCTTTCCCAAACCAACCAGGGAGACATCCATCCGATACACTCCGTTTCAAACCATAGCTCTGAACGCGTCAACGGCGCTGCTTCTTGCGGTTGTAGACACCCACGACGCGTTTGACTTGTCGCAACTGCTGGAGTTCCGTCTGCACCTCAGCCTGTTCGGCCTTCAGGGCAAGAACCAGTTCATCATACAGTCGCTGCAGGCGGTTCCGTTGCGGCTCAACCCGCACCGGCAGATCCGTCGAAGTCGAATGCATCGCGGCAATGATGCTGCTGACTCGTGCGCCCAACCGTTCGACCTGCCCCAGGTTGCCCTGCCGGGCGCAGGCGATCTGTTCGGTCAAGAGGCCGCAGAGCTGAGCAGGCAGATCCTCGCTCGCTTCCGGCTTCAGACATTGTCGATCCTCGGTCGTGGCCATCTCCTATCCTACCGTCGCCAGATTGTGTTCCACTTCTTCGAGCAGATTGACCGCATCCTGATTCGCCGGCTCCAGCGCCAGCAGGTTCTGGAGCATGCGCCGGGCCTGCTCCGGCTGGCCATCCTTGAAGTAGATGGCCGCCAGGGCGAACATGACCGCCGTGTCGCCCGGGTGCATCTCCAGATATACGTCCAAATAGTAGATGACTTTGGCAAAGGAACCCATCTCGCAGGAGACCTGGAACAACCCGAGCAGCGCCGTGATGTTGTCCGAATCCAACTCCAGCGACTTCATAAACAAATCGAACGCGTCCGGATACTCGCGACGCTGTTGCGCGACCATCGCCATGCCCGCGTAGGCCTTGGCACAATCCGGATCCAAGCGACAAGCAACCCGAAAAGCGATCTCCGCATCCTCGAGATTGCCACACTGCATCGCGGCCACACCCAATCCAATGTACGGTCCCGGTTCATCGGGCCCGAGCGAGGCAGCCTTTTCATAGCACCGATGGGCCTGATTGTAGTTGCCCACCGAGGTGTAGCAATCTCCCAACTCGCGCAGGACCTCATAATGTTGGGTTCGCTTGTGGTTCTCGATTCCGTTCGTTTCTGTGATGTCCATATTGGCTCCGGTCGTAAACGTGCCCCGTGTCATCTGGTCATGTCGAACCCAGGTTCGGTCCCGTCGGCGCAGGTGCATGAACCTGCCCCTCCCAGCCATTGCTCGGCCTGCCCCAAAAGCCGAATCGCCGCCGCATAGTCCTGCTTTTGACGATGGAGTTTCGCCTCGAGCAGCAGGGTGTCGACGGTGGGACGGGTACTGTTGACTTCGCGACTGAGCTGATCCGCATCGGCGTGCCGGCCCGCTTCAAAATAGGCGCGCGCCGCCATGGCTTTCATCCACAACTCATTGCGATAATGCGCGGCCATGTACTCGAACAACTGGGCGGCCGCCGCCCAACTGCCTTCCGCCTCCGCCAAATGCGCTTGACGCAACAACTCGTCGAATTGAAAGGGCAGCTCTTGCGACTTCGGCTCACGCACCCTGATGCCGCAGGCCGTCAGCGACGCCTCCACCGACAGATGGGGATGGGCCTTCCGGGCCCGCTCCAGATCCGTGCGTCGCAACACGGCCGACCACGTGCGGCGGCCGTCGGTGGGCAGCAGAAACCCCGCGTCGTCGGTCCGGTTGTTGATCAGGGCGTAGAGTGAATTCTCCACCCACATCTCCTCGATGGGCACAACACTCGGTACCACGGCGACATACGGCTCGTCCCCTCGTTGCAGCGCGACGTCGATCCGCTCATCCGGCGAACTCTGGGGCTGCACGGGCACCAGGAAGACGTTGGGCATCTCGATGTTCAGCCGTCCGATGTCGGCCTCGGGCAGCGGAATGTACACCTGATAGGGATAGAAGGTGTAGCGCCAGATGCGGGCCAGCACTTGGGCAATGCTTTGGTCCAGGCGCTCGATAAGTAGAATAATGGCCAAGTCCGCAATTTTCGGCCAGGGCTTGGGCGGTCGCGTCGTGCGAATCGCCAGGACGTTTCGGAGGTATTCCTCGGAATCCTTACGCCGCTGTACGGAAATGCGATCGGACTCGGTGATCGGACTGTAGAATTCGCCGGTCAGGGTGGGGACGTGATGAAAGTCTGAAAAAAAAGCCAACCGCCGCGTCATGTCCCAATCGATCAGGATATTCAGGTCCTCATTGTAAAGACCGGTCCGATCGAGCAGGTCCCGTCGGTGCATCAAAGAAACGTGGAGAACGTGATTGAAATAGAGCATCAGAAAGCGATCGAAATCGCGGCTGATCTCCACGTGCTTGCTCAGCACCTCCCGATCGCCGCTCGGAGAGATCTGACAGTAGACCTTGTACAAATCGCTGTAGGCAACTTGACAATCCGTCGGCCCCTCCAGGGTGTCGACCAGAACCTCGATGTGCCGCGGGTAGTAGATATCGTCGTCGTCCAAGTAGGCCACGTACTTGCCCTGAGCCCGGGCCAGGGCCTCATTCAGAGAATAGGGCTTGCCGCGATTGGTCTGTCGATCGATGAAGACCACGCGTGAATCGCTACAGCCGCGTATCACATCGGCGACATCTTCGCCGCCATCGTTGACAACGAAGACCTCCAGATTCCGATAGGTTTGTTCCAGCACACTTTTCAGCGCCAGGGGGAGAAAGCGGCGCCGGTTGTACGTCGGCAACAGCACGCTCACCAACGGTCCGCGGCGCTGCCCGTCGTCCGAGGCGGACGGTGGTGCGACGCTCCCCTGGAAACCTTCAGACGTCTGGTAAGAATTCGGCATCGTTCAGGCGGTTACGGACACACAGGCGTCGTATGGGCAGGACCGACCACATCTGACGCCGGGCCCTGCGACAGCGATTGAACCGAACCGATCCTCAACTCGCCAACAGAAACGCCCGGCGACCGAAGACCGAGTTCGGTCTCGAGTTGACTGAGAACGGTGTTGACCTGCCGAAATTGTTCGGCGCCGGGATACCGATCCTCAACAAAGCGGCGATAACCGGTGGGATTGTAGTCTTGGTTGAGTATCCGTTCGCAGAATTCCTCCGCAATATTGAAGAGACACTCCGGCGGAAACAGCCTCTCGGCGCCGGGGAAGTTGTGGACGATGGGCTTGAGACCCGTGGCCATCCCCGTCAGCACCGACTCGACCTGGTTCTCACCGATGCCGGAGGAAATGATGAAATGCTTTTCGTGCAGCCAAGCGTTCAGATCGCTGGGATAGGGTTCGAAGGAAACGACCTCCGCCAGGCCCAGCGTGTGCACCATATGCCGAACGTACTGCTCCAGAACCGGGCTCTCGAAACGTCCTGCGAAGGAGAGCCGATACTCGGCGTCGAGGTAGTGGAGTTTCTGAATGCACTGCAAGAGGAAGGCAGGATTGGTCTCCATGGAAAGACACCCCGTACACGCCAGGCGCTTGCCTCGTGATCGTTGCCGGAAAGCGTACCGGTCAAGGTTGACCCCATGGGGGATCACCACGAGGCGGGTCCGATTGCGAATGTCCGGCACCCGTTCGGCCAGCACGGCTTCGACCGCGGAGCTGCCAATCTGCGCCACGATATCCACCCGTTCCCAGCACATCTTCTCCACCCAATCGCCCCGCACATCGGAACACCGCACGCTGACGATGGCCTTGCCCGGACGAGGCAACTGCAAGGCTTGCACCACCGCATCGCCCCCGCCGTCGAACCAGACGATATCACTCCATTCCATCAGTTCGCGCAAATCATCGCTGGGATGGTCTTCCCTGAAAGCAGTCTGAAACCGCTGCTGCACATACGCCCAGGCTTCCGCCAGAACACCATCCTCGTTCGCATCGCTGCGGACGAAGGCAACCTTGGGTCGTCCATTGCGAATCACCTCAAGAATCGGGGTCAGTACCTCCTGTTCCGGCCACAGGCGGAAAGACCGGAGCAGCACTTCGACGGCCAGCCCCTTCTTGTCTTGGTCGAGTAACATCGTAGCCGCTCGGTTCAGAACCTCGACGTTGAGAATCCCGTCGCGCTCCATCCGGTCAAAGAGTGAAGCGGCCTCGCTGGCCATACCGGCCGCCAGATACGCTTCGACCAGATTCCATACGATTTCGCCGCTCTCGGCACGGAGCTGATAGGCCTTTTTCAAATAGTCGATCGCATCCCGGGAGCGCCCCATACAATGGAGAATGGCCCCGGCATCGTTGAGGGCCTGCGCGTCGCCCGGCGCACCTCGCAAGTGCTCGTGCATACAGTTCAGCGCAGCCTCATAGTCGCCCGCTTCGGCCAGTTTCACGCCTTGTTGGTAAGCGTTCATACCCATCTGTGCTGCCATTCGTTAGGCTCCCTTCTGACAAGCATCGGTTTCATGGTCGTCATCCTCAGAATACCTGCAAATCACGTGCCGCTGCTGAAAAGCGGGCATAATTCGCGCAGAAGTGCACTGGATTGGCGCCGCTGGATAGAAATCAGACACCGGCGTCTGCAAAACAACCACTCCACTGCTCCCTCGCAGTGGCGGTGCCTTTACCGGATAAAGTCCAATAACGAGGTGCTCATCACGGTTCCGGCCACCGAGAGCGACATCTGGTAGAGCACCTCACGACGGGACAGATCGATGGCAATCTGGGCAATATCGGCTTCCTGCAACCGGGTCGTCTCATCCTGGGTATCGAATTGCATGTTCTCCAGGTTGTCGCTCAACGTATCGAGAAACCCAACCTTCGAGCCGGTCGAAACGTCCGCCTGCATCAGCACACTCCGCACCTCCTCCACCGCCGCGGAGCACTCATCAACGTAGCCCAGCAGTTCCCGGGTGGAGATATTTCTGTCATTGAGCAGAATGTCGCGCAGGCTGATCAACGTCCCGAAAACGTCGTACGTCCCCGGCACACGGACCAGTTCAACCCCGGTACTGCCCAGACCCGTGGTATCTAGGTAGAGCACACGGCCGGTTTCGGAATCTGTCACCGCCTGGTTCGTATCTCCCCCGGCCGGCACGGTCACCCATGAAGCCCCATCGTCGATGGAGACCCGGTAGTTCGTCCCATCATGATCCACCGTCAGCCAGACGTCCCCGCGCACGGTGGACGTGCCGGTGCCGTTCTGCGCCCCGCTGTCGCCGAGAAAAACAGGGTCCTCTCGCTCGTCAGCTCGGAAGATGTCATCGCCAACATGAAAGGCATCGAGCGTCACCGCGGCCGCCACGTTGACAGTCCGGTTTTCGCCACTGCCCTGATACGTCACGCTCGTGATCATTCCCCCTTCGTACTCGATCGCATAGGGCGGCTGATCGGTCTTGCTGCCGCCGAAAAGGTACTGACTGGCATGCTTCGTGTTCGCCAGTGAGACGAGTTGCTCCAGGGTGCTGTTGACGCTTTCGGCAATTCGCGTCTGACCCTCTTCATCCTGAACGCCGGAGACGATCTGCGTCAACAGGGTTCGGATTTCGGAGAGTTCAGACGCCATGTCCTCGATGATCGTCGACGAGATCTCCAGCGTACTGATCAATTCCTTGACCGTTTCCTGGTAGCGTCCGAGCGACCGGTCCTCCGAATTCAGGTTGAGAATGCGATACGCATCGGCAGGGGCATCGGAGGCCCGATTGACCCGGTTGCCACTGGAAGCTTGCTCCTGCAATTGCGTGATGGCTTTGGAATGCAGCGACAGCGCGTAGCTGACATTCTCATACATACTGGCTATGGAACCACTCATAAACGCCTCACACGTCTTGTCGAAAGGGCTGGTTGCCCTCGGCTGGTTGATCGCCCCGTTCGCTCGATCAGACCATGTTCATCAATATCGTCATCGCCTCTTGGAGGCCGGTCAGGTACCTGGCCACGGCCTGGAACGTCTGCTGGAAGACCAACAACTGAGCGGCCTCGTCGTTGATATTGACCCCGCTGACATCATTGCGTTGCTGGTTCAGGTTGGTCAGCATGGCCTCGACATTGGCCTGCTGGGACTCCTTCAACGAGACATCCTGGCCCAAGTCGGCAACGATCCGCTGGTAGTATTCGTTGGGTGTCAGGCCATCGAGGATACTCGCCGCTTCATCCTGGACCCCCGCCAGACGTAATCCCGCGACGTTGTCCGCGAGATCCCCGCCAATCGCGGTGGCGATCCGGTCGGGGTCGTTCGCCACGGCCCGGACGACAGCAATGTCGGAGGCCCCCGACCCGGAGAAGAAGGTGTTCATACCCGCCGATGCCAGAAAACCGGACGTGTCCGTCGTCGCGAAGGCGTCCACTTCGAACGTATCACCGTTATTGAGATCCCCTGTACCGATGGCTAGCTTGATCCCATTGGCCATCGCAACGACGTCCCCGGCCGCGTAACCGGAGCCCACGTTGATTGTACTGACCACGTCACCGCTCGAATTGGTCACATCCAGGCGCAGATTGCCGTTGCCCACCGCCCCGGTGCCAGCTACCGTGAAGGTATACGTCTCGTTGACGGCCTCCTTATAGATTCCCGAGATGGCGATTTCCGGAGGCGACCCCGCGGTCAGGTTGCTGGCACTGGGTTCGGGCAGAACCGCAGGAATGAAGTCGAACGTGTACCCCAGATCGGATACGATGCTCAATTGGGTCGACGCCAGGGAAGCATTCAACCCGGTGATCGCATCGATCTTGGCGGCGATCGAGGTCAGCGTATCGGGGGTCCCGCTGGAAACATCGACATCAATGGCGTGCCTGGTAATCGTACCGGTATTGGTGTCGGTGACCCTGATGTAGAAGGTTCCGTCCGTGATGGGCGTCTGGGCCTGCGAGAGGTCATCACTGCCCAGCCGCCACCCCGCTAGTTCCGTGAAGGAACCATCTTTGCCCACGCCTTGCACATGGTACTTGTTGATCTGGCGGATGATGCCAACGGCCAACGTATCGAGATCCTCCCCCAGAGAGGCCAACACGTCGTTCTTGAGCAGGAGCAACCCTCCCATGCGACCTCCCGTTACGTCCAGCTGGCTCCCTTCGATCCCCGCCGGATGCAAACTGAGTGTTCCGTCCTCACTCACCGTGGCCGCCACGTCTACGGAAATGGCTCCGGTTACCACCGGGAGGCCGGCAATGGAGACATCCACTACGCCGTAGTCCCGTGACAATATCTCAACGCTGGCCAGCCGTCCTAGCTCCACGATCAATTGGTCCCGATAGTCGCGCAAGTTGTTGGCCTGACCACCATTGATCTCCACCGTTTGTATCTGCGTATTCAACTCAGCAAGCTGCTGAATCGTCTGGTTCATCGTGTCGACCGTGTTGTTCGCCTCCATGACGATCTGATCGCCCATATCGGCCAGCGAACTGCCCAGCCGTCGCAATTCACTGGCCAACACGTTGGCGGCGCTGACCGTCTCATTGCGATAGATGTTCTCCTGAGGATGAGCCGCGAGGCCTTCCAGAGCCTCGAAAAACGCGTCGAGCGTCGCGTTCAGTCCGCCCTCATCGGCAAACTCTCCGAAACTCGTCTCCAACGAGCTGAGCATCGACAACTGCTGTGAAATCTCGCTGTAGATCGACTCCTGTCGGACAATCTCACCTTCCAGAAGGGTGTCGATCATGCGCGTCAGGCCCACCACATCAACGCCGCCCCCGACTTCAATACCCGCCGATTGCACCGATGGCGCCGGGGCGAATTGCACCGTCTGGCGGTGATAGCCTTCGGTCGCGGCGTTGGCGATGTTGTTGCCAATCACATCCAACGCCGTGTAAGCCGCGTTGATGCCACTGAGTCCGATCGAATAGTTTGACATTGTCTGATCCTGATCCTGAAAGGCCGGCCGTCATGACTACGTCGACAGCCAAAGTCAACCGTCCGCGTCAGTAATGAAGATTGACCAAGGCCATATCCGTCTGATGTTTCGCCACCCCCGTGGCACCGTACGTCGTCCGACGCTCACTGTCGGCACCGAAGAAGACGCGCATCAACGACCGATTGAACCGAGCGCAATCGATCACCAGCATCTGCGTGAGGGTATGTTCGCGCTTCAATTGACGAATCTGGGATTTCAGTCGTTGCTGCCGCTCGGCCAGGGCGGCGCGGCGCGACCCCGACAGCACCTTTTGCAGAGCCGACAGCGTCAGACTCTGGGCATCACATCCTAGGGCATCAGCCAATTCCTGGCGCAGTGTCTGACGACGCTGTTCGATGGTACCATATGTCTGTCCTCGCGACTGCAACTCGCGCAGGAGTTGCTCCAGGCCCTTCTCATCACGTTTGATCAGCAACGTCCGAAGGGTATCCAGTTGGGCCACGGTTGTCTCCGTGTGCCGAATATCATCGTCGAGAACGGCCAACAGCGCGTCGACTTTGGTTTCGATTGCGTTGGATGTCATGCTTACAGTTCCTTATCCACCAATGCGCCGGTCGTCCCGGAGCCTTCCATGTCCTTGAAATGCTGATAGAGGTCCTGCCACAGCCCGAAGCCTCCCTTGTCCGCCACATCTTCGGCCAGAAACGACCAGAACATCCCGTGCACCTGCTCCGAACCGGCATCTTCCTCAAAGCTGGACGCGCTGATGGATTCTTTGACCTCCTCGAAAAGTCGTGTCAGGAGAAGTGATTCAAAATCCTTGGCCAGTTCCTGCTTCTTCAGATCCGACATATCTGCTACGGCGTCGGGCGTTACGTTCTCAAGACTGACCGTCCGGCTGGTTGTCCGCGCCTGCGCCAGAACGGATTGGGCCTGGCCAGACAATGTCCCGATTGACTCGATCCCATCCATGGACCGCTCCTTACATAATCACCAGTTTCGCCTGCAAGGCGCCGGCCTTCTTCAACGCGTTGAAAATGGCGACCAGATCCCGCGGCGACGCCCCGATGGCATTGAGCGTCTTGGCCAACTCGGACACCGTCACGGCCCGCTCCACCGGGATCAGATAGGCGTTTTGCTCTTCCACATCCAAGAGCGTCTCCGGCACCACTTCCGTCGATCCGGCCTCCGAGAACGGCGCCGTCGGTTGGGACACCTGGGCGGTCTCTTTGACCTTCACCACCAGAGAGCCCTGCGAGATCGCCACCGTGGAAATCCCCACGCTCTCGCCCACTACAATCGTGCCGGTCCGCTCATTGATGACCACCATCGCCGGCATGTCCACCACGACCTCTTTCTGCATAATCTCATCGAGGAACGCGACGAGATCGCGCGGTCCGATCGCCGACGGTACCATCACCCTCACACTGGCCGCATCAAGGACCAATGCACTATCGGTATACGACTCGTTGATCGCCGCACTGATGCGCTGGGACGTGGCGAAATCATGGTTCCGCAGATTGAGCGTAATGAACCGCTGGCCGGCCACCTGCTCCACGAAGCTGGCCAATTCGGATTTCTCGACGATGGCGCCATCCGCAATGCGTCCCACCGTCTGATGGTTCTTCGAGAGCGTGGCCTGCTTGCCGCCCGCGGACCATCCACCCAGCGAGACACCACCCTGGGCCACCGCATAAACCTGACCATCGAGACCCTTTAGTGGCGTCGGCAGCAGCATCCCCCCCTGGAGCGTCTTAGCGTCTCCCAAGGTCGATACATCGATGTCGATGCGTGTGCCTTCCCGATCGAACGGGCCCAACTCGGCCGTCACGACCACCACCGCCACGCTACCGCCGTTCAAGTCGCTCGGAGACAGAACCAAACCCGAATCCCTCAAGACGTTGGTCAACATCTGTCGCGACAACAGGCTCGAATCGCCCGTGCCGGCCAAACCGGTGATCAGACCGATTCCCGTCAACGGGTTGCCGCGCACGCCCTGGATATCCACGATGTCCTTAATGCGCTCGGCGCGGCCGAGGCCGGCACAAGCCAGCAGGACGGCTATCCCCACGCTCAGGTAGCGCCGCCCAAGTCGCGGCGTCAGAGTAGCTCTCTCAGTGAATCGCATGATCATATCTCTCCAGGGGAACCGGTACGTCCCAGTCAGCAGCGCATTACCAGGGCCACAGGGTGTCGAAGATCCGTCCCAGCCATCCCGGCCTGGTGTACGGCGCCGAGACCCCACCGTTCTGTGTGACGATCCGGAAGTTGGCGACCTGTTCGCTCTTAACGGTGTTGTCATAGGCAATGTCACTGGGACGGACGATACCGCTGACCTCGATCGACTGAATATCACCGGCGATGTTCCGGTCCCGTGTTCCAATGACGACGAGATTGCCGTTGGGCAGAATGTCGATCACCACCACGCTGATGCTGTCCTCGTAGCTGCGTTCATCCTTGAAATCGGCCTTGCTGCTCAGTTCATTGGCGGATTCGGCCTCCATGGTGAACCCGGGAATGCTGGGCAGAATGTGGTCGATGTTCAAGTCGCCGGTGAAGGCGCTGGATCGGGCGGTCTCTTTTTGGAGATCCCGTTTGGCCTTGTTGTCGACTTTGCTGTCTTCGATGATCTTGATGGCCAGGACATCGCCGATGTTACGCGCTACGTCATCGGCGTAGAGCGTCTTCATATTGCGGTCGCGCTTGGCCCAAATGGAGGCGGCCGAAAGCATCGGCGTCATGGTCCCCAGCAGGGTTGCTGCCGCCAGTATCGTTGTTGCCTTCTTGTTCATTTGATTTCCTTCCTGGATTTCGCTCAGCGGTTGGCCCTACAACATCGGCTCCACCGTCCCATCCGGCTTGACTTGACACATGATCACACGCTGCGAGTCGGTGTTTCGCACCTTCAAATACTCTCCTGCATGGGCTTCTTGCAGCGCCGTCCCCATGGCGGTGACCACCATGCCCGGTCGCTCCAAACGAATCTGCACCACCTCGTTGCGGCGTACGACCACCGCCGATCGAACGGGACCGATCATGTCGGGGCGAATCTCGGCATGGGCCGCCAGCGTCCGCGTCGCCATCTGCCCGTAGGGCGGCTGCCATCCCGCCGGCTCGGGCTGATCCGACTCCGTCGTCTCGATCTTCACATTCTCGGTACTGAGGACCGTTCCCTCGGGGATCTGCTCGATCGCCACGACGCGATGCCGTTCATACCGCAGACGAAACGAGACGTCGCGCGTGTCGATCTCGCGACCGTTGACCGCCACGTGAATGCGCACCGTCGCGTGCCCTCGGGTCCCGCGACGGACGAACTCAGACTTCAGTTCCACCTGCTTGGGCGAGGGGGGCAACACAAGGTCCTTGGGACGGACCATGGGGATGATCGTGCACGCCGACCGCCCCGCCGCATACTGCAGAAGGAACTGCCGGGCCGTCTCGATGAAGTCCTCCGTTTCGATGATCTCCTGCTGTCGACGGACAGTGACCGCCTCCGCTCCCGTCAGACGGACCTGACTGGCGAGGATGCCCGATGACGCCAAGCGGCTCAAAATCGTCGGCCGGTCCAATACCAACTCCTGGCCCGGCACGGAAAAGCGTCCCACGCCAACCTTCGTCGCCTTGGCCACCATCGTACCCGGACCCCGGATGACACTGATCCGTCCGAGGTCCAGCTCTTGTCCTTCCACCGCCACCTGGCGCGGCAGATGCACCTGAAGCAGTGTATTCTGGCCGGACGCGGGCTGCGACCGCACGGCTCCCCAGCTCGTACTGACGGCCAGAGCCCCACCCCAAACCATCAGGATAAACCGACGTTTCCTAAGATCCATCATTCATTCCTACCGGAAGATGTTGTTGGTGTTCTGAAGCATCTCGTCACCGGCCCGAATCGCCCGCGAGTTGATCTCGTAGGCACGCTGCGCCGTGATCAGATTCACCAGTTCGTTGACCATGTTCACGTTGGACTTTTCCAGGAACCCGGGCTGAATCGAACCGTAGCCATCCTGGCCCGGGCTGCCGACGATGGCCTCGCCACTGGCATCGTTCGGGGAATAGAGGTTATCCCCCTCGCTGGTCAAGCCGGCGGCATTGGCAAAGTTGGCCAACTGAATCTGGCCGACGACCGAACGCACTCCCTGGCTGTCGGTGACGTTGACACCCCCATCGGAGCCAATGTCGATGCTGGCGGCGTCGGTCGGAATCGAAATCGCCGGCTCGACCGTGTAGCCTGTCAAGCTGACGAGTTCACCGTTGGCATTGACCTGCAACGAGCCGTCCCGCGTATAGCGAATGTCACCGTTCGGCATCGTCAGTTGCAGGAACCCTTCCCCGCGAATGGCGATGTCCAGGTTACGTCCCGTGTTCTGAAACTGGCCCAGACTGAAGATCTTCAGCGTCGAGGCCACCCGCACGCCGCTGCCGACTTCGAGACCGGTGGGCGCGTTGATTCCCGGAGCAATTTCTGTTCCCGCTTCCTTCTGCCGCTCGTAGAGCAGGTCCTGGAACTGAATCTGGCTCTGCTTGAAGCCGGTGGTGTTGACGTTCGCCAGGTTGTTGGCGATCACGTCCACCAGCATCTGCTGGCCCATCATTCCCGTGGAGGCGGTGGAGAACGCTCTTAACATTGATATCTCTCCTTATCTACGTCTCAAATCGACCCGGCCTTCTAGCCCATGGCCACGCCGATGACGCTACTCGTCGTGTCTTTCTTGACATTCACCAACTTCACGTTGGCCTCGTATGTCCGTGTCACCATGATCATGCTGACCAACTCATCGACCATCTTGACATTCGACGCTTCCTGACAACCCTGTCGAACCACCGCCGCTTCGGCATCGGTCGGTTTGACATCCTTCGGCGCCCGGTAGCACCCGAGCCCCATGGCAATCAACTGGTTTTCGTTTTCGAGGAAATCCACCACTTGGAATTGGCCCACGTTGGCGCCGTCCGCATAAATCTGGCCAGTTTCGTTAACCGTCATGTTCGTGACGCTGGCCCCGGGTGGAATCGTCAGCGGCCCACTGGCTCCCGCCACCGTCCGGCCCTCGGAATCGACGATCTGACCGTTTTGATTCGTTCGAAAGACCCCGTGTCGTGTGTACAGCGGGCCCTCCGGCGTCTCGATTACGAAGAACCCTTTGCCGTAGAGAGCCACATCCAACGAGCGTTCCGTCTCGATCAAATGTCCCTGCGAGAAATCGAAGCCCTCGGACGATCCGGACGCCCCGCCGCCGGCGCCCTGACTGGTGCCGCCCTGCGTGTCCAGCGCCTGGGAGAAACCATGCAACCGGCGCTTGTAGGCCGTCGTACTGGCGTTGGCCAGATTGTGCGCGATGATGTCGAACTCCCGCGTCAACGCATGGAGACTCGCACTGACTTGTGCCCCAACATCCATCATGCTATGTCTCCTGCCCCACGGCGTCGGCCCCGACGACCATGATGCCCTCGGCCGTCCCCTCGGCGGCCTCATTCGCCTGTGACACCATCACATTCGTGATCCGCACCAGTTCGTCGATTTCCCCTTCACTCAAGCCGCTCAACTCCACGGCGATCGAGACACCACCGTCCGCCTCCCGGCAATGCCGTACCTGTCCGACGTCTTCAATCGCATACCCGCTGACCGTACCCGAACTGTCTTTCTCACACGGCTTGAACACCACCAGCACCCTGTCACCGGCGCGCACGTGAAGCGGCGCTTCGATGCGCAACCCCGGACCGGCTATCTCCGTCACCACGCCCCGCACGAAGGTCGGGGCCGTCAACTCACTCTGCCGATTCGCAGCCGTCGCGTGTCCGATCCTCGCGCAAGCTCGACGCATGAAAGGGAACCCCGCCACCACCGCCGGCATACTTACCGCCACGCGCGGGAAACGGCGCCGATTGATGAACCGCACGTTGTCCACATGTTCAAAGACCAGACGTTTGTTCTCGCAACTGACCACCGTGGTGTCGAACTCCCACACCGACATGCCATACGTGTAACGCGCCCGCCAGAAATCGCCTGTTTGACTCTCCACCGGCGCCTCCAGTTCCAGCGCCAATTCGATATCATCGTTCCGCACCACCATACCGCGCAGGCTCGGTCCTTCTCGGTGCTGGCGTCGCGTCACCTCCACCGTCTTGCCCACCGGAATATCCCGACTGCTCGGGCGCCGGGCAGATGTCGAACCGCCCGGCGGCCGCAACATCTGGAAGCCCAGCTTCTCTCGCAAGAAGGAGACCTCGGTCTTCAGACGTTCGATCTCACTCGGATTGCGCGTGCGCACACCCTCCGCCAGCAGCTTCGCCGCCCCCCGATCGAAGGCATCCACGGTGGTGAAGATATCGTGACTCTGTCCCAGTCCGCTTCTCATAACAATCGCTAACAGAATCTGACGCTCGCGCGAGGTCAGCCCGCGCCGAATCGCCGTCTCTGCAAACAGTTCCCGTCTCAACTCCTGGCTCACCGGCTTGCGGCGGTGGCTCACCCACCAGAGCAGGCCCAGCAAAACAATCAGCAGGACGCCCGCTGCCAGGTAGAACCAGTTTTCTGATACGTACTGAATCGGGTCCCCCTTGGTGACTCCGCGCGCCGCTTTCCAGCGTTCAACGGGCGTCAGCGCCTGCACGGCCCACCCCACCATGTTCCGCATCATACCACCGGTCAGCATGCCACAAATCCTTCGCGGGTGCCTGATCAGCGCCCGCTGCCATCATTACCGAATCAGGTTCGTCAGCTCCTGGAGAATTTCATTGGCGACGGTGATCGTTCGCGCATTCGCCTGGAACCCGTTCTGCGCCTCGATCAGACTCACGAACTCGCTAGCCACATCCGCATTCGACTTCTCCAACGAACTGCCTTGAATTGCCCCGGCCCCGCCGGTCAAGGCCTGCGTGATCACGGCCTCGCCGGAGTTCGCGGAGGTGGTGAAATAGCTGCCACCTTTGCTCAACAGACCCGCATCGTTCTTGAAGGTGGCGATGGCCAACGTCGCCAGGTCCTTCTTGATACCGTTGGAGAACGCACCGACCATGATGCCCTCGTTGTTCACCGACACGGCGGTCAACGAGCCGGCCTCGTACCCATCCTGCTCGCGCACCACCGCGGTCGACGTTCCGGCGAACTGCGTCAGGCCGTCGAACGATCCGGAGGTACCGAAGTCCAGGGTGACCGTTTGTGGGTGAGCCGGATCATGGGCGAAGGTCATCACAAACTCGCCCGGCTCGGTATCCGGAATCTCACTGAACGCGCCCGTCTCGGCATCGAACGTGATGCCGTTGATCCGCCGGTCGTCGGGCGTCATATCGGAGACGCTGCCGGTCATGGAGGTGAGGATCAGATCCCATGTGTTCACTGTGTCGGTCCGCACAAAGGCCGCCGACAAAACGTGCTTGCCACCCTGCGAATCATAGATTGCGATGTTGACGCTCTTGGTCACGTCGCCACCCAGGGTCGTCACATCGAAATAGGCCGGCATCTGTAGCGTGCCCGTACCACTATAATCCATGGATATATCGGACTTGGTGTACCCCGTCGCATTATCCGTGATGCGGATCTGACCGTTGGCCAGGGAGGCGGTCGCATCGGTCAAGACATTCGTATTCAGGTGCGTAACCAAGTCTCCCATGGTGGTGCCGGCCGCTACGGTAAACGTCAGTCCCGTCGACAAGGCGGTTCCATCGGCGTTGTATCCGCTGATCGTGATCAGGCCGGTCTCCGCAGCGCCGAGTTGTCCACCTGCCCCGCTGCCGCCACTGAACTGATCCAGTTGGTCGATTTCCGTAGTCGCTGCCGCATCCGTGCCACCGCCGTAGGTGTAGGTGATGCTTGAGGTCAGCACCTGCGCTTTCGGGTCGGCCACCGCGTCGGCACTGAGGTTGCCGCTGACGTCGATCGTCGAAGTCGGACTGGCCGGCAGCGCCACGTCATAGGGAATCTGGATGCCGCCGTCGCCCGGAATCTGGAAGCCGTCATTCTCACCGGTCAGTCCGGTGCGCTGGACGCGATACCCGGTAGCCGGATCGACCAGGTACCCCGTCTCGTCCACCGAGAACGCACCGGCGCGCGTATAGAGGGAACCTTCCCCGTCGCTGACGACGAAGTAGCCGGCCCCCTCGATGGCCACGTCCAGCGGATTACCCGTACTGACAATACTGCCCTGGCCGGTATCGCGCGAAATACTGCTGACCCCTACGCCCGCCCCCATCTGCTGCGGGTTGGTTCCACCGATCAGATCGGTCGGCTGCGATGCCTGCTGCAAGGTCTCTCCCAAGACCTCGGAGAAGTTGGCGCGACTCGTCTTGAACCCCGTGGTATTAACGTTCGCCAGATTGTTACCGGCCACGTCCAACATCGTTTGGTGGGCCTGGAGTCCCGTTACTCCCGCCGACAATGCATAACTCATCTTACCTGTCTCCTACTACTGAAAACGCCGATTTTCGCCGTTAGCTCCGAACCGATAGCACATCCGCCAGGCCGATGCGCTGATCCCCGATCACCAATTCAATCTCACCTTCCGCATCCATGATCACCTCGTCCACCGTGCCCGACGCACTCTCCTCGGAACCGTCGCTCGCCTCGGCGTTGAAGGAGACGTCCTTGCCGATCAGCGAACTGGCGTAGTCGCGCTGCACCGACTCCAGGACCTTCCCGAACGAGTTGTTCATCGCCTCCAACTGCTCCAGTTCGCTGAACTGGGCCAGTTGGGCCGACATGTCCTGGCTATCCATGGGTTCCATGGGGTTCTGGTTCTTCAATTGCGTCACCAGCAGATTCATGAAGTTCATCTGCAGTTCGCTGGCTTGGGCGGTGGCTGCTACTGCGTCTGCCATTCTTCTTGCCTCACAAAAATCAATGTTGCCCCACACTGAGGTATGCGCGGAAGACTTTTCCGTCTCCGGCGCGCCGTTCTGACCAAAGCCTCTGCTTTGCAAGCGTCGTGCCAGTTGCGGGAAACGCCGCGTCGAAATTCGTGGGCGCCGTCCTTAACTTCGTGCCGGTACAACGAGTTAGACCACCACGCAGTTTTTCTGTCATTGGCGTCCCGTTGCGCGCCGCCTTGCCCCGAACCAGGATGATTCTTCCTGCCATCCAGAGAATTCTGCCAGGCCGGCGCCGCTGCCGGCGGGTCCGGGAACATTTTTTTCTTATCGGCCCCGTGACATCCATGCGTCCCATAAGAAACCTACGACTATTCCTGAGTGCTCCAGCCGCCTTCACCACCGCCGGCGCCGCCGGCACAATGTCCCATAAAAGGCTTCGGCCAGTTCTGCGAGCACTTGGGCCCCCGGCGTGACACCCCCCGCCCGTCCAATAAAGATTAAAGATGTTCCAAAGCAGCTGTCGATGGGTCCCGTATCCGATAACCAAACGACGAAACGATCTTCAGGTGATTAACAGCAACAGGATGGTATGAGCATACTACGACGCATCGCAGTCATCAGCAGAAGTGTACAGATCCATGAGTTGGCTCAGCAGGTGGCCCAGGAAGTCTTCGTGGCCGACGATCTGGTCGAAGCCCGTGACATCGTCGAAGCGGTGACGCCGGAGTTGACGGTCTTCGACGGAACGACGTCTCCCAGTGACATTCGCGCCTTCCACGAACAGGTCCGATCTCGGAGTAACCAGGCGCTGGTAACGATGGTGGCCGCCCCGGAGCCGACCGTGTTCGCCGACCATGACTACCAGCGGGCCGGCGTCGCTCACCTGCTCACCGGCGACTTGGATGCCCGCCGCCTGCAAGAGATCGCCACGCAGGTGCGCGAGCAGCGCCAACGTCAGCAGAATGAAGGCAGCAGCCAAACCAACTATTTCCTCGACGACCACGCGACGCTGGTGCGCATGGTCGGCCGCAGCAAGGCCATGAGCCGCACGCTACAGATGATCAAGCTCGTCGCGGAGAGCCAGTGCAATCCGATCCTCATCCTGGGTGAGACCGGAACGGGCAAGGAAGTCGCGGCGCGGGCCATTCATGACCTGCGTCATCGCGACGAACCCTTCGTCGCCGTCAATTGTGCCGCCCTGACGGCAAACCTGCTCGAGAGCGAGCTGTTCGGACACGTTAAAGGATCCTTCACCGGCGCCGACCGCGACAAGACCGGACTGCTGCAACTGGCCGGTTCCGGCACCCTCTTCCTCGACGAGATTAGTGAGATGCCGCTTGAATTGCAGGCCAAGCTGTTGCGCGTTCTCCAGGAACACACTTTCCGCAAGGTCGGCGGCGTCAAAGACCTCACCTGCAAGGCCACGATCATCGCCTCCAGCAATCGCCATCTGAAGAAGGAAGTCGCCGAGAAGCGTTTCCGCCAGGATCTCTATTATCGGCTGAATGTTTGTCCCATCGTGTTGGCTCCGTTGCGCTCGCCGACCCGACGCGACGACATTCATCTCCTGGCCAAGTACTTCCTGGAAACTTCCAACATCTGCGGCAGCAAATCGACCAAGGTCAAGTCGCTCACCAAGCTGGCGATGGAAGCGCTGCACCGCCATGACTGGCCCGGCAACGTGCGTGAGCTGCGGAACGTGATCGAGCGTGCCATTCTGCTCGAGACCTCGGACAAAATCGCCCTTGGCAGTATTATGATCGAGCCTGAAGAGCACGAGGACCACGCGGCCGGCTTGTTCAACGATCGCATTCGCGACTTCTCGCTGGAGAAGGCAGAACGCGAATTGATCGCCCGCGCCTTGCACGAAACCGGCTGGCAGAAGACCCAGGCCGCCTCGCTGCTCGGCATCACCCGGGCTACCCTCTACGCCAAGGTCAAGCAATACAACATCCAGAAGCAGGTCCCTCAGCAGAGCGAGGTTCAGTTCGCTCCGTCAACGCCGGCACAACCCGTGGCGATCGGTTGATCGCCCATCGCCACGGCCGCCCCATCGCCACACCCCTCCCGCAAATCCCATCACCGCACCCGGTCTGCGCGTGCCGTGCCGATCTCCGATCTGTCGCTGCGTCATCGGGTCTGTCAGAAAATCTGTCGAGCCGTATAGATTCCTGACAGCGAACTGACGTGTGACCGGCAACAAAACCGACGTCACCGGCCCTTATCAGGTTCAAGAACCCGGCGCAGCCCGGATCTTGCGGCCGATTCCCGTTGCTGGCACGCCCGTTGCTGTTGTAGAGAGCAAGTTCTGAATTGCGCGTTCGGAACACTCGGTAGCCCCCGAGGTCGACGGGCCTCGTGGAAAGTAGAAGCCATGGCTCAAAACAAACAACAACCCAATCGCAAGAAGAAGATACAGGCCGAACCGCCGTTTGACGAAGAACTGTTCGCCACGCCGGCCAGTACGCCCGAGTACAGCGATATCTTCGCATCCCTGCTGGACCTTGCCTCCGAACCCGAACCCGCCGCTTTTGATCCGTTTGCGCGCAGTCCCCGCAGCGTCGCCCCGTCCCGCTTCTGGCAACGAAAGCTGTCGAATGTGCAAAAAGGGCTCGTGGCCGGCATCGTCCTCGTGGCAGCCGCGTTGCTCTACACCATGCTCGGCAGAATGATGCCGACGTCCGATCCCAACGCCGCCGTCGCATCGGCGCCGGCGCCCGAGCAACGTACGCCGCACCAAACCGCCTATACCGATGCACTGGTTCAGCCCCCGCTGCAATCAGCCCCGCCGCCGGTGACGGCACCGGTCGTTCGCGTCCCCGCGCCCGACGTCAGCCTGCCCAATCCCGAACCCCTCTCGCTCCAGATCGCCGACAAGCTCTACCTGGGCAACGAATTCGCCAGCGCGCTGAGCACCTACGACAAGCTCTATCGACGACTGCCCCCAACCGAGGACCAGCAGCCGCTGCGCGACTTCCTCCTGCTGCGCATGGCCCTGTGCAGCAAGCACGCCGGGGACATTGGCCAGGCGGACACCATGTTCCGCACCGTCTCGCTGAGCCGCCTGCCCTTGTTGCGGGCCCTGGCACGCTATCATCAAAGCGGCACGCTGATCGAGCGCGAGCGTTACCTCGAAGCGGTTACCAAAGCCTACCAGACCATGGCGCTGATCGAAGTCGTCGACTATGACAAGGCCTGGGTGGAGGCGGTGCAGCGTCAGTGCTACTTCATCGTGGCCCAGGCGCTGACGCAGAGTCTGCTGTCGTTGCGGGACGCCGACCTGGATCTGCCGGCCGAACTGTGGGGCACCCATCCCGACATCGATCCCTTCGTCAATCTCGATGAGCCGCAACTGAAGGTCTTCCTGGCATCGGGCGCCGAGAAGCTCGACGAGGCGTTGCTGGCCCCGCAGATCCAACCCGCGGCCGAGCCCGGTCGCTGGTCGGTCATCTGCAACGGGGCGTCCGTCGAAGAGCTGCTGTCCCGGTTCGCCACCAACACCCGTCTCAATCTGGACTGGGGCAAGGACAGACAGACAGCCCTGGACGAAGAGTCCGTGCGACGTCGTCCGGTATACCTGTACTTCGCCTCCGCGACCCCGCAGCAAGTGATGACCATTGCCGCCGGCAGTGTCGGACTACTCGCCCGCATGGATCGGATCGGGAACGTGAAGATCGTGGACCCGTCGTCCTACGCCTCGCTCGCCGAACACACCGCCCTGCTCGCCGACGAATCGGCGTCCCTGTGGCAACGCTTCCTCCTGACGGCCGAAGACGACCAGCGCGTGCCCAACAGCCACTTTGCCTTGGGCCTGCTCTACGCGGAGAACAATCGCACCGACGATGCCATCGCCGAATACAAGCTCGTGGCCAACCGCTTCGCCAAGGCCGCGTTGGCTCCCCACGCGTTGCTGCGGTCGGGCATGTTGAAGGTGACGCTGCGCGATTACGCCGGCGCGCAGTTGGATCTCAAGCAACTCGTCGAACTCTATCCCGACACCGAACTGGCCGATCGTGCCAGTCTGTATCTGGCCGACGCGACCATGAAGGCCGGCATGTACGTCGAAGCAACCACGCTATACCGGAAAGTCTACAACCTGGGGCTGTCGCGCGAATCGCAAACCGCCTCGGCGTTGGGCGCCGGACGGTGCTTCTACGAGACCAAGGATTATGAGGACGCCGCCAAGTGGCTGAACCGTTATGTCACACTGGCCCGCGACCAGGCCCGCCGCGAGTTCCACGTGGCCTGCCTGCTCCTGGGCAAAACGTACCTGGCCCTGGAGAATCCGAAACAGGCGCACGCCGCGCTGAAGCTGGCCATGAAAGGTGACCTGTCACGTCAGCAGTACGTGGACACGATCGCCACCCTCGTCAAAACCTACATCCAACAAGAACTCTTCCTGGAAGCGCTCAACACGTTGGAAGGCACGCACGCCTGGCAACTGTCGCAACAGGAAACGATCGAGCTGCTTCTGCTGCGGGCCCAGGTCCTGCGCTCCATTGGACTGATTGACAAGGCCGTCGCCATCCTGGGCGAGAAGGTCCAGTTTCTGCCCAGCCCCGCCTTGAAGGGCCAGGTGGTGCTGGAGTTGACGGCGTGCTACCGCGAACTGGGCCAGTACGAGCAGGCCCGCAGCGCCCTGAGTGAGGTCTTCGCGTTGGTCGAGCCGGGGCCCCTGGCTGAAGAGATTGGCAGCGAGTTGGCACGCATCTGTCTACGCGTGGGCCAACCGACCCAGGCCGCCGCGGTCTGTACGCAACTCCTGGAACACACCTCGGACACCGCCGCGCGTCGCTCGATTCGGATCTTGCTGGCGCAGGCGTATCGCGACCAGAAGCAATACGACCGTGCTGTCTCGACCATGCTGGACAGCCAGACCAGTCGCGCGAATTCGGCCGCGCCGCTGGCTCCTCCAAGCGTCAACCCTTAACGACAAGGGCCCCTGAACATGAGGACGAATATGTCACGAAGCAAAGCAGATAAGTCAGGGCAGCAGTGTGCCGGGCGGGTGAAGCCCTCGCGATACGCGCTGGTCTGGCTCATCGGCAGTCTGGGCCTTGCTGGCCCTGTCCACGGCCAGGCCGGCCCGCGTTCCTCCCGACCGACCCGGATCCCGTCCCCGGACACGGCCATCACGGCGCCGCAGCACGCGTCTCCGGACGCCGACTATGCACTGAGCAGCACGGCCAGTCGCACGGTGGCCCCGAGTGACACGAATGACACCAACATGGAAATCAATGACATGCTGGCCCGCCGACTTTGGCAGAATCGCATTTCGGCTCCCGATCCGGATGAAGACGCCGAAGTGCGATCCGCCCTGCGCAGCCTTATTCAACAAGTCCAGTCCGTAACGTTCAACGATACCGCCACCGAACCGACCTACTCGGCCCCCCTGGTCTCTCCTGTCGAACCGGCAGGTCTCAACATCGACACCGGCGCCGAAAACACGTCAGAACCTCCGCAACCGCTGACCGTCCCGGCGTCGACCGCCGAGCCGGCCCCGTCTCTGCCGACGGACACCCTCAACAAACTCGAAACGTTGATGGAGAATCCCGATCAGGTGACCGATCCCCTCGAAATGGCCGAGTTGCTGTTCCTGAGCGGGCGCGTCGTCGAGGCGGCGGTCTTCTACGAAAAAGCATTGGCCCGGATCCCGGCCAACGATCTGACCACCAGAGAAGATCGCGCCTGGGTGCTGTTCCAACTGGGCAATTGCCTCCGCGACACCGATATAAGCAAAGCCCGTGACACCTATATGAAACTGATTGCACAGCACCCGAATTCGCCGTGGACGGAACTGGCCAAGGCGCATGGCCGACTGATCACCTGGTATCAGAGTGCCCGTCCGGACCAACTCGTGTCACAGGCCGAATGACTGGAGCAGACCACCCGAAGAACGGCGACCGTGACTCCAATGGGAGACCTTGAGCGTGAGTAACACCGGAACCAGCAGCGACAGCAAGATCCAGGAACGATACAACAACGTCAACGTCCTGATCGTTGAGGATGAGCCGCAGACGGCTCGATTCATGCTTGAAGTCCTGGCCCGCAAAGGGATCAGCGCTCAATTGGCGACCCACAAGAAGGCGGCGCTGGCCGCGCTCGATCGCGGCCGACGGGATCTCGTCTTCATCAGCACCGCACTGGGCCAGGCCCCCGATCGCGCCAACGGTTTCGAGCTATTGGAAGCCGTCCGTGCCAATGCCCCGGAGATGCCGGTCGTCATGGTTGCAGGCCCGCATGACAGCGATCAGACCTTCGACGACGCCGGTCTGCTGCGGCAGGGAACACAGACCGCGGTCAAAGCCATCCAGGCCGGTTGTCGCGATTTCCTCCTCAAACCGTTGAACGCCGAGACCCTGGAAACCCTCCTGGACTCGCTGCTCCCCAACCATCGCGTGGCCACCGCGGCAGCCGCCCACGAAGGCGACCGCTGTCTTTATCAGATCGTCGGCAAGAGCGCGCGGCTGGCCCAGACGGTCGCGCTGGCCGAGAAGATCGCGCCGACCTCCGTGCCCGTTCTCATCAGCGGCGAAAGCGGCACCGGCAAAGAACTCGTCTCACGTCTGATCCACCACAAAAGCCGACGCGCGCTGGGACCGTTCGTGCACGTCAATTGCGCGGCCCTCAGTGACACGCTGCTGGAGAGCGAACTGTTCGGACACGAGAAAGGCGCCTTCACGGGAGCCCACATGCGGCGCAAGGGCCGCTTCGAGCGGGCCCACGGCGGGACCTTGTTGCTCGATGAGATCACCGAGACCCCGCCTCAGTTCCAGGCCAAGCTCTTGCGCATTCTGGAACAGCAGGAGTTCGAACGGGTCGGTGGCAACGAGAACATCCGGGTCAATGTGCGTATCATCAGCACGACGAATCGAGACCTGCTCAGTGAAGTTCAGATGGGTCGCTTCCGGCCCGACCTGTACTACCGGCTCAGCGCCGCCCGCATCGTGGTGCCCGCACTGCACGAGCGGCGCGAAGACCTGAACGAGCTCGTCTGGCACTTCGTCAATCTGTACGCCCGCGAGGCGCAGCGCCAGATCACCCAACTCGATCCGGCCATGATGCGCATCTTCAGCGAGTACACCTGGCCCGGTAACGTCCGCCAACTGCGCAACGTGGTCCTGACCTCGCTCATTCTCGGTGTCGGCACCACCCTGTCTCTGGCGGATGTCTCGTGGCTCTTCGACGAACTGCAACCGCGCCCCCAACACGGGCCGAGCCGTCTGAACGCCGTCGCAGTGAACGACCCCGCCGCACCAACCGAACCCGCCTCTCGCGTCGGCGGCATTCCGCTGGCCGACCTGGAACGCCAGGCGATTCTCGAAACCCTGCAACAGACCTCCGGCAACCAGACCAAGGCCGCCAAAGTGCTCGGGATAAGCGATCGGACCCTGCGCGAAAAGGTGCGGCGCTACCGCCAGCAGGAATGCCTCCAGCCGGTTTCATGAGAGAGCCGCCGAGAACATATTAGAAAAGGACACGCAGCATGGCCGATCAAGAGACCAAAGACAAGACCGAGCAGGGCGCCAAGGAGAAGGAGTCCAAGAAGGGTGGGATGGGCAAACTCCTGCCCTGGCTGGTGCCCGGGTTGACCCTCGTCGTTTGTGCCGGAGCGGGCTTTGCCGTCAGCCGGTTCTTTGGCACGCGCGGTTCGGCCCAGAACGTCGCCGCGGCCGAGCCGGTCGAAGTGCCCGCCACCGATCAAATGCCGCCGCTCAACGCGGTCGATACCGAGGCCACCTGGTACTACGACCTGGAAGCGGTGGTGGCAAATCTGAACGAGCCCAATGTCTCTCGCTACGTGCGCGTGACGCTGACCCTGGAAGTCGGCAACGGCATGGCGGAGAAAGACGGCATCCCCTTCCTGGAGCAAAAGGGACCGCTCCTGAAAAACTGGCTGACACTGTTCATGTCCAATCAGACCGTCGAGGATATCCGAGGCGAACGGAATCTGCGCCAAGTGCAGGCGCAAATCGCCGATATGTTCAACCAGGGACTGTTCCCCAACAGCAAGCCCTGCATCAAGCGGGTCCTCTTCAAGGAGCTTTCGATCCAATGACCGCGGCGTCCGCCTCCAATTTGAGTCGCGCCAAGATCCAGCGTCTACTCCAGGCGGTGGGCTCAGCCCCTCGCCAGACGGAACCCGACGTCGAGGTCAGCGTCTACGATTGGCGCGATCCGCATTACTTCAACGAGGATCAGCGCAATCGTCTGGCGGCCGTGATGACCCAGGGAGCGGCCCTGCTGTCCGATCGCTTTGCCCACTTCTACCACAGCGAATTCAACGTCAAAGCGACGTCAATCAAGCAGCACTATGCGGCCGACCTGGCCGGTCAGGTCCATCTTGACGAAGGCTTCTCGCTGTCCTTCGGCCCGGAGCCCGATCAGCCTTGCGGATTTCTGGTTGTCGGGAGCGAGGCGGCCCTGGATTGGGCGACGCGTTTGCTGGGCGATTCGGAGAACAGCGACGATTCCGAACGCACGATTTCGTCCTTGGAGGAATCGTTGCTCTCCGACCTGCTGACCGCCGGCGCCGAAGCGGTCCTGGGCCTCCTGGGTGACCGCGACGATCTCAAAGTCAACAGTACCCTGGGCCATGGCCCGCTGACACCGCCCTACGGACCGACCGAGGAAATCTGTCATATCGCCTTCGAAATCCAGGAGGCCGAAGCCGAGCAGAAAGCCGAGATGTCCTTCGTGTTGCCATGCCGCGTACTCGCCCCGGTGATCGGCAAGACGGTGTCCGCCGAAACCCGGCCGGCCCAGGAGCAATTGGCTCAGGTGCTGATGGGTCACGTACAGGAAATGCCCGTGACCGTGACAGCGCGGCTGGCTTCGATTCGTCTGAGCTTTGCCGACGTGTTCGACCTGGCCCCCAACGACGTGCTCCTGATCGACAAACCGATCGAAGAGCCGCTGGATGTGATCGTCGACGGCCGCACCGTGTTCCGCGGGCGCCCGGCCCAAGCCAACGGCCAGTATGCCATCTTCATCACCGACAGTACCGCCGAGCGTGCGCACCGGACCGCGCCCCAACCGGCCGCTCAACAAGCGTAAGGAAAGGAATACCAGTTATGCCCGAAACGGCTGAAGCTCCAGTTGACAGCGCCCAGCAGAAAACACCGGCTGAGGACAAGAAGCAGGCGCAACCTGTGGAATTGCCCGAGGCGCCGGAGAACGCCACCGCCAGCGCCGGCGGCCAGTTCGACATTCTGCTCGACATGGACGTCCCGGTCAAGGTCGTCCTGGGCGCGACCGAAATTCCGGTGCGCGAACTGCTCCAACTCGGCCCCGGCGCCGTGCTCAAGCTGGCCAAGTCGATCGATGCACCGGCCGAACTGTTTCTCAAGGATTCCAAGTTCGCCGAGGCGGAGGTGGTCGTCGTGGACAACCGTTTCGCCGTGCGCATCACCCGAATTACCGGTACCGACGCGGCCGGACCGGCGGAAGCTTAAAGAACCATCAAGAAAAGACGTGAACAGGAACTGAACCGTACCGATGGCATCTGACCCGTCCAAATCGTCAAGTAACGCTGCGAGCCCAGCCGGCCGCGACGGTCTGCTCAATACGCCGCTGGCTTCGCACAGCAATACCATCCTGGCCATCGGACTGGTCGCCGTTCTCGGCACGTTGATTATTCCCTTGCCCACCGCGATGCTGGACATGCTGCTGGCGTGCAGTATCTCTCTGTGTATCGCGGTGCTCATAGTCACGCTCTCCTCGAAAGAAACGCTCGAACTGTCGACCTTCCCCTCGCTGCTGCTGTTCGTTACGCTGTTTCGACTTTCGTTGAACGTGGCGTCCACCCGTCTGATCCTGCTGAACGGCAATGCGGGCAAGATTATCGAGACCTTCGGCGGCTTCGTGGCCGGCGGTAGCTTTGTCGTCGGACTGGTCATCTTCCTGATTCTGGTCATCATTCAGTTCATTGTGATCACCAAGGGTGCCGAGCGCATCAGTGAAGTCACCGCGCGGTTCACCCTCGATGCCATGCCCGGCAAGCAGATGGCCATCGATGCCGACCTCAACGCCGGCGCCATCACGGAGCGGCAGGCCAACGACCGGCGCCGCAAGATCGTCAAGGAGAGCGAATTCTACGGGGCCATGGACGGGGCCAGCAAATTCATTCGCGGCGACGCCAAGGCCGGGCTGATCATCACGGCAGTGAACATCGTCGGCGGGATCGCCATGGGCTACTCGCGCGGCATGACCATCGGTACGGCCGTGAAGACCTACTCGATCCTCTCGATCGGTGACGGTTTGGTCAGCCAGATCCCCTCGCTGATCATCTCGGTCAGTTCGGGCTTTCTCGTCACCAAGATTTCTTCGAGCAACAGCGTCGGACAGGACATTTCCAAGCAATTCCTCAGGAGCGGCCAGCCGCTGACCGCGGCCTCCTGCATCATCGCCGCGATGGCGCTGGTCCCGGGCATGCCGAAGATCCAGTTTCTGCTGCTGGCGGCCGGCACGGCCGCGATCGGACGCCTGGCCACCAAGCTCGAGAAGGCCCCGGCCAAAACGCCGCAGACGCCCGCCAAGAAAACGGACAAGGAACCCGTCGAAGATCTGCTCGAAGTGGATCGCGTCTCCGTACATGTGGGCGTGCGTTTGATCACCCTCGTCGATCCGCGTAAGAGCAATACCATCTTCGAACGCATCGGCGCTCTGCGGCGCCAGTTTGCTCAGCAGATGGGCCTGGTCATTCCGCTGGTCCGCCTGCGCGACGATCTGAACCTCGAACCCAACGCTTACGAGATCAGGCTCTCGGAAATCCCCGTCGCCAAAGGCTCGCTGGAACCGGATATGTTCCTGGCCATGGACCCGGGCTCCATCCGCCAGAAGGTGCAAGGGATCAAGACCACTGAACCGGTCTACGGTCTGCCGGCCCAATGGATCACCGGCGTTCAGAAAGAGACGGCCGAGTTGAACGGTTACACGGTGATCGACGCCGAGTCCGTGTTCATCACGCACCTCTCGGAAACGCTCCGCCGGCACGCGGCCGAACTGCTGACGCGCGAAGACGTCCAACTGTTGATCGACCGACTGCGAAAGAACCAGCCCTCGCTCGTCGGCGAGTTGGTCGGTACCGACGGGGCCGTCTCGGTCGGCCTGGTCCAGCGGGTTCTGAAGAACCTCCTCGCCAGCGCCATTCCGATCCGCGAGTTGACGGCCATCCTGGAATCACTGGCGGAGAACGCGGCGAAGACCAAGAACCCGGCCACCCTGACGGAAGTGGTGCGTAAATCGCTGAGCCGGACCATTACCGAACAATACAAAACCGAAAAGGGCCAGATCACGGCCATCACCTTCGAGCCGGCGGTCGAGCACCAACTCACCGCCGCGCTGGCTCAGGAAAACGGAGAGCTTATCCTGAACCTGCCGACGGAACTGGCCATGGAGCTCAATCGGCAAATGGCCGATGCCTGGAAAGCCGCCATGGATCAGGGCCATGAGAAGGTTGTCCTGCTCTGCGATGCGCGACTGCGTGCGTCGTTGGCCCGCATGCTGAGCCGCACGTTGCAGATGCTGCCCGTCGTGGCCTATGACGAGATTGTACTGGGCACCGAGGTGGTATCCGTCGCCACCATCGGCGATCCGCCCGCCGAGTCGCTAACCGCAGCCAATCAAGCGGAGATGGCGACGGCTCAGTGATCCGAGCGAACCTCGGGATGATAATCAGGAATCCTGGATGAGAAGAACAAGAACAATGCGAACCGAAGTTCATAACGCCTCGGGCCTCCACCGCGGCACGGCCCCGGCTCGTGGGAGTGGTCGATAGCCATGCTGCTACAGCCGCGTCCTATTGCGTTTCCGTTGGCCGTGATTGGCTTCTTCGCCGTGAGCGTCGTCGGCACGATCGTGGGATTGGCCCCCGATACGTGCTGCAAACGCGCCCTCGTCGGCGCTCTCGTGGTCTACCTGGCGGCCTCCACGGCCGTACGCGTTATCAACACGATTCTGACGCAAGCCATGATCGCCAGTCAGGTCGACAAGGATACACCGAGTGACGACAAGAACTGAGAATATCTCTGAAACCGCAGACCGAACGGCGGTCGGCTCAACGCTCGAGAACGGCGATCATCTCAAGGCCGTCGCGCTGCGGGCCTATTCCGGGCACCGGCACCGCGCCATCAGCGACGATGAGATCGTCGAGCTGCTGCCGATGGTCCACAAGATCGCCCGTCGTACGGTCCGCTATCTGAAGCCGCCGCTGTCGTTCGACGATCTGGTCTCGGCCGGGACGGTGGGCCTGCTCAAGGCCGCCCGCGATTTCGATGCGTCGCACCAGGCGGAATTCAAGACCTATGCCTACATCCGTATCAAGGGCGCCGTGCTCGACGAGCTGCGGCGCGCCTCCCTGCTGCCCTCGGGCGTTACGCGGCAGGTGCGCCAGGTGATGCAACTGAGCCAGGAAATCACCCAGCAGACCGGCACCGTGCCGACCGAAGAGGAGCTGGCCCGCCGGCTGAACATCTCCGTCGAGGAGGTGATGGATCTCTACGAGAGCGCCCGGGCTCAGCATTTCATCTCCATCGACGGGTTCAACGAAGAGGAACCGGCGCTCGGCAACGTGCTGGCCGCGGCCGACAGTACCGGGCCCGGCAACCGACTGGAAAAGGCCGAGATGCTCGAGCAATTGACCGCGGCCATGCAGCAATTGGACCCGCGGCGCCTCCAGATCATCGTGCTTTACTATCATCAACACTTGACCATGAAGCAGATCGCCGATCTACTTGAGATTACTGAATCCCGTGTCAGTCAATTGCACGCCAGTGCGTTGGCCAATCTTTCCACGATGTTGGGAGAATACCACGATGGCGGACAGTGATTACAACGTGATCCAACCCTTGGAAACGGTTCAGACCATCAAGGGCCTGGCACCTGCCCAACGACGGCAGGAGCGAAAGCGCCGGCAGGAAACGCCCGACGAACACCATGATGAAGAATCGCAAGAACAACCCAAGGACCAGCAGGAGCAGCCGCCGAAACGGCACGATGAAGACGATCCACACCTGATCGACTATTGTGCCTGAGCCGACCGCGGCCGTGTACCGTGCGGACCGAAGGGAAGAAGGGAAACTGATAATACCGATGCGACACATTCTCAAAGCCAATGAAGTGCAGCTTGCCAACCCCGTGCGGTTGTCTCTGGACGCGAGTCCGGCCCCTCAGGCCGGCGCGTCGTCCGCCGCGTCGCGGCCGGCGCAGATTCGCATCGCCGAGACGCATCCCGAATACGCCCTGATGGAGGTGACCTGCTCGTGCGGTAAGGTCACCTACGTCCGCTGCGATTATGCCCCGGCGCCGGCCTAAGCGCCCCGCCGGCCAGGAGAACGAAGCATGAAAACAACGAAACGAACCATTGCCTGCTGGGTAGTGCCGCTGTTGATCGCGGCCGGCGCCGGCTGTACCGCCACGCCGGTCCAGCCCCGGGCCGCCGCTCCGGCGGCCGCCGGTCCGGGCGCCCCCGTGCCCAGTCCCAACACCAGCGCCGCCGCGGCCAAGCGCTTCCAGGACACCCCGCTCGAAGGACGCACCGCCGTCGAGTCGGCGATCGAACTGTCCGAGAAGTACGCCCGGCTCTCCGATCAGACCATCGCCCTGCGGGAAGAGAACCAACGACTCGTCACCGAAAACGAGAATCTGCTGCAACAGATCGCTACGCTCGAGGCCCGCTTGCGACAGACCCAGAAGGAACTGGGCGAAGCCAACGATCTGCTCATCGAGATGCTGACGGAACTGAACAACTGGAAGACCAATATTCTCGGCTTCCGCGGCGAGATGCGTGAAGCCGCGAAGGCCCAGTTGGAAGCGTTGCTCAAGGTTCTGGAACTCCTCGGCGGCGAAGCCGACGCCGGCAGCCTTCAGCAGCGCCATACCGAGACCCTCAACCCGGGCTCGGCCGCGCGGCCGCAACCCAACGAACCAACGATGTCGGTGGCAGGTGAGCCCAATGTCCCGTAGCCTTGCTCGATCCCAACGCGCTCGCACGACCGGTCGGACTCGTCACAGCTCAGGCCATGCGGCCCGTGGCGCCTGCTTCCTTGGAGTGCTGGCCTGCCTGCTCCTATCAACCGGCGGGTGTCAGAGCCCGCTCAACGGCAGCGGCATGAGCGATTCCTACTACATCAACCCGTACAAGGATCTCAACACGCTCGGTCGCGTCGCCCTCGTCGAGCTCAATGACGACTCGGGCTATCCCACCATTTCCGCTGACGTGACCAAAGCGCTCTTCGTCGCCCTCCAGAAGAAGCAGATTTTCGGCGTGACCGTCGTCCCGCACGACGATCCCGAATGGCGCGGCCTTCAGGAGAACCTCGACTCGCTCCAGGCGCTGCAAAAACTGCTGACCATGCGTGAAACGCTCAAATGCAACGGCCTCCTCGTCGGCACGATCACTGAATACCAGCCGTACCCCCGCATGGCCATTGGCCTGCGGCTCAAGCTGCTCGACCTGACCGATGGGCAACTGCTCTGGGGCTTCGAGCAGGTCTGGGACACCGCCGATCGCAACATTGAGAAACGCATCAAGGCCTATTTCCATGACGAGCTGCGCTCCGGCGTCGCGTCCCTGCGCGAGGAGCTCGTGGTCGTCAGTTCTCTGAAATTCGCCAAGTTTGTCGCCTATGAGGTCGCCAAGACGCTCGACCGGGAACCAGACTAGTCCCGGCCGGCTTTTTGCGGGTTTTTTTGCCCGAAGGGCCCTGCTAGCACTGTCAAAGCGGGTTTTTTACCCAGGCAGCCCTAAAGATTTCGCCGGATCGTGCGAAAACAGAGGTAAAGACCTGGACATTGAAGGAATACGACAATGATCAACAATATAGATAGAAACCAACTGGGGCATGTCGTCGGTCAGCCCGCGCTGCCCAACGCCGATCCGGCCGCAGCGCGTCCGGTAAACGACGCCGACGCTTCCCTTCACGTACGTTTTGGCGATCTGATCAACCAGGCCCAGCAGTCCGCTCAAGCCGATACCGATGCCGTTCGGCAAGCCCGGCAACTCCTCAACTCCGGACAGCTCACCAGTCCGGAGAACATCGCTGCTGCCGCCAGGAACATGCTGGAGTACGGTATCTAAGAGCTTGACGCACAATCGATCGTGTCGCGGGGCCTGCCAAGGATGGCGCAAAGGCCCCTTTTTTTTGCCCTCTGCGAAGTGTCTTGCCCCCTCGAGCCCATTGATCCGCGACAGCAAACCACCGCCATCAGGCCTGTGGCAATGCGTAAGATGTTGTAAGAAATGATTTTGTGAAATCAGACGTAGCAGTCGAGCAGCGTCCCGACGGGCAACCCTCCCGGTTGCGACCACGGCGCTGCCGGCGCGTCGGCCGGTACGATTTCCAGGACGTCGTCATAGGAACGAACGCGGACCTCGACGCGGATGTGGTCGTCGACCTCCGTCGGCCCGGGCAACCGCCGGCGCACGGAAGGACTGGCGAAGTCTTGCAGGCCTAACACGCTGGATATGCTTAGTGCTGCCATAGTCATCAACCCCCCAGATACATGCATTGTAGCAAAAATACCCGGGGCCAATCAACAAATACGTACGTCAGGAACGTCCGAGAAGTTTTTCACATTTTCCCGTGACCGAACCTGCTCTGAAAGCCTTGGTATTATGAGACAGACCTTTGGTGAGCGGCCAGAGAAAAATGAAATCAGGCTCAGAATATTCGGCCCGCTTGGACGACTATAAGGATACGCAGAACTGGTAAACTCTTGGGACAGATAAGGTTATCGGATGCATATCATTGCCAGATGTCCTCGTTGCGGCTACCGTTGGTGGCTTGATGCCAGCGCCGCCGACCGGCGCATGCGCTGCCGCAAATGCTATCGCCTGCTCCGTGTCCCCGACCTGACCGAGGTCCCCGCCGCCGCCGAGGTCATCAGCCAGGCCCAATCCGAAGTCTACGTCGACGACACCGGCCGCACCTTCGGCTAACCCCCGCCTGACCTCGCCGTAGCCCATTCCCACAGTCATATCTTGATTGGCGCGTGATTTGCCGTAGGGGGATCTGACTCCGAAATGCTGAGCGACGAACGCCCTTTCAGACGATATAATCGTCCGTTATGCCGAAACGAGAATCCAGGAAGAGGAAATATGCAGTTGTGCGAACAGACACCGCGCGCAAGGCCGGCAGAAAGTCGGAGGCCATGAAGGACGTGGACAGGCCTTCACTGCTCAGAGCCATTGGCGCTCTGGCACTGGCGGCTGTCGGAGCGGGGGTTACTATGGTGGCGAGTCCTGTCCTTGGCATTGTCCTCATAGGTATTGGCCTATCCTCAGGCCTATATTTGCTCATCCAAACACACTGGATATCATTTTTCGAGAGAAGACTCATACAACACTGTGGCTATGGCGTGATCGTCATTATTTGTCTTGTCATCGCGTATGCTTCAATCGGGAATCCGCCAGAAGAGAAACCGCGCATCCAGAACATAGGCGGCAATGTCCTAAGTGTAGGAGAAGCTAACAATCTGACTGTCTATCAAACTGTCGGAAATCCTAATCAGCCAACAAATGCGGACCTGATGGATGCAATTCAGGCTGTCGATATGAAATTGGAGGAGAGTGCAAGGCATGTAGAGAAAAGTTATGAAAAAGAACTAGAAGACAGGTATCCGCTTGGGTATATCGTGGTCGCTTTCTCGGGCCGAAGCAGCGCGTTCTTGCCACGCTTGGATCGCTTTGAAGTCAATCCAAATGACATCAGTCTCGCCATCAATTCTGATAGAACCCAATTGCAGATACGTGTTCCCAAAATACATGACAGGCAGTTCGGCAACATCATTAGAGATTGCTACCTATATCTTCCTCTTGTTGTCGGTGCCCGTTCCATGGATATCCCAACAGGTGATGCCCACGTACAAGCGGAATGTCTGAAGGCTGATCCCATTGGGACATATGTCGTCCTAGGTTTCACGGACGAGCAAAGACCGCACACTTTGAAACCATGACGTTGTTTCCTGGTCTTTGACAGCTGTTGCCCCCGAATCTCCATTCGGCGCTGCGTCGGAGTCACCGCACGCCAGCCCTCCGTCACAACGACGGTCTTTCTCTCGGCATAAAGAGATCGGTGTGCACGGCACACCCCATGCGATTTGTGGGTCGTGCGTCCTCGCACGACACAAGTAGGCGAGCGGGGACGCTCGCCCTACCTCCGCTCGCTCACGCACACAATGTCTGCTCTCAAGTCAGGGTAGGCACGGGGGCCTACCCCTACGATATGCCCGTATGACAAGTAGGATCGCGTGTTCTCATAGACACGGACTCTCCTTTCAACGCGTGACGCTGTGCGAACACACAGTCACCTGATACCGCCACCATTGTAGGGGCAGGCCAACGTGCCTGCCCGCCTCACGCTCCCGACCTGGACACTCGGCGTGTGGAAACCGGGTCAAAGCCAACACACCATCTCAGCCCGGGCGACCACAGTGGGTCGCCCCTGCAACGTTGCACATGGGACGAGCAGATCAGGATGGTCTCACACATGCTGTTTCTCCCGCCAAGCCGCGACGCAATGCGCGCCACAATTCACCGGATGCCGTTTCTATTGTAGTGATTGGCCATCCCATTTCCGGGTGTTGGCGGCGCGAAAATTCGCATCAAACGTGCAGCGCTTTTCAACCCAATCCCGGTGACATGCACATTTTTTTTTATTCGTTGGCTCAGGCCGAGTTACGCGTTTCGTATGGGGCCACAATCCATTTTTTTTCGCATCAAACACGCAGTTTCGCCCAATTATAGAGGCGCCTCGCAATCGTTGCGGCGTCCGGAAACGACGGAATCTTGATGAAGAAAAGAAGGGAGAATCAAGATGGTCAAGCGACGCTGTGACAACTGTGCCTACGCGGGCCAACTGCTCGGAGACATCAGCCCAGCCGCGGGCGAGGGATCGATACTGATCTGCGTCAACCGGATCGAAGCGCCGGGGAGGCTGTGGGCGGTCGAAGCGAGTGACACCTGCCAGCGGTTCCGCCTGAAGACTCAGCCCATCGTCCGGCTTGAGCCACCGGTGCCGCCGAACGACGAGGTCCGTTACATCACCTTGACCCAGGGCTTCTTCGCAATCGTCGACGCCGCCGATTACGACTGGCTAAGCCAATTCAGGTGGCATGCCTCCAACCCGAAGCGCCCTTACGCCCATCGCAAGGAACGCACCGAACGTAGCTGCCGAACGATCGCGATGCATCGCCTGATTATGGACCCGCCTGAGGGGATGTACGTTGACCACATCGACGGCAATGGCCTCAACAATCGGCGCAGCAACCTGCGGATCTGCACGCCCCACCAGAACAGCTTCAACCAGCCCCAACGCAAAGGCACATCTCGCTTCAAAGGCGTCTCGTTCCGCAAGGACTGCCACAAGTGGGAAGCTCAGATCAGATTGAAGGGCAAAGCGCTGCGACTTGGGATGTATGAAGATGAAGAGCAGGCCGCCCGCGTCTACGACCGCAAGGCGCGGGAACTGTATGGCCGGTTCGCCTATCTCAACTTCCCGGATGAAGGTTGGAGGCAGCATGCGCCGCTGCTGCCTGAACAGCTCCAAAATCGTCTGGGCCATCCGACGAAAGGCTGATAGACCATGGAACGCAAAGCCATGTTGAACATAAAGCCCGAGAACCGAGGCTCCAGATCAGCGAGCGATGCCGAGCGAAGAGGCTGCAGCCCCTCAAGGACAGAAGCCCTCCAAACCGGAACATCCACCGTGTATGAGGTTCCTTGTGTTTGTCAGAGCGTTCTGGCATTCGGGTGGCAGCCTCAAGCCCGCAGGACTTGGGGATGGTTCAGAGACTTCGCACGTGTTTTCGGCACAGGACCAGCCCATTCGACCATCTCCAAGCCTGCGCTACGCTGCGGCTTGAAGCTGCCACCCAGCCTTGACAAGACACGCCTTGCGACCCGGCAGGCCTGCCCTGCACGAAATTCGTTCACGCGGGGAGATTTCGATATTCGCGGGCGGCGCGCGGCGGTATAATCTCGCCGCCCAATTGCAGGCATCTCGTTGTCAGGGTCCGTTTCGGAAAGGCAAAAGCCATGTGCCAAACGAGCACGAGGTCTCTGGGAAGACCTCTCATCATGGGGCCGGCCGCGGTGCTGGTCCTTTGCATCACGCTGAGCCTCGGTGCGACCGAGTCGGCCCCGCAGCAAGACCCGAACGAGGCGGAGGCCGTCACGGCGACCAACCGTCCGCTGCGCGAGCCTCGGGCGATGGTCCTGACGGTGGGCCAGGACGAAGGCGATCTGCGGGGCAAAGACGACAAGGTCATCCAGGCCGGCATCGAGTACCTCAATCGTTTGGGTGGCGGCACGCTGCGCCTGGGCCCCGGCGTGTATTTGCTGCGCAACTCTATCTATCTGTCCGCCAACATCACGCTGCAAGGTACTGGGCCGCGCACCATCCTGCGCAAGGCGCCCAGTGTCGTGACGCTGCTGGCGCGCGACGCGGACTGGTTCGAGTACGGCGTTCAGGTCGAGGAGCCTTCCGGGTTCACGCCCGGCGGCGGGATCATGCTCCGCACGCAGACCGGCGATGAGGACTGGCAATACGATGTGCTCCAGGCGACCGTCACGGCCATCCATGGCGATGTACTCTACCTCGATGGGCCCACCCAGGAGAACTTCTGGATCGACGATGAGGCCACGGCCGCCACGATTTTCCCCATCCTGGTCGGCGAGGGCGCCGATGATGTCACCATTGCCGACCTCGTGCTCGACGGCAATCGGCAGCATAACGAGCACGTTAACGGCAACTTCGCCGGAGCGGTGTTCATGCAGAACTGCAATGCCTGGCGCTTCGAAAACGTCACGGCCCGCAACTACAACGGCGACGGCTTCAGCTTCCAGGCCTGCGACGATGTCGAGTTCGTCAACTGCCAGGCCCTGAGCAATACCGACCTCGGGTTCCATCCGGGCAGCGGCTCGCAACGACCGATGTTCGACAACTGCATCGCACGCGGCAATCGCGAGGGCATCTTCTTCTGCTGGAGCGTTTCCGACGGGCTGGTGGACCACTGCACGCTGGCCGAGAACAGCAGCTACGGCATCAGCATCGGGCACCGCGACACCGACAATGTGATCGTCAACTGCACCGTCGAGCGGAACGGGCAGGTCGGCGTTCTCTTCCGCGACGAAGACTCTGAGTTCCGCAGCGGACATCGCAATCGCATCGAGCAATGCACCTTCCGGGATAACGGGACGGGCCCGACGGGGATCGGGATCGACATCCGGGGCCGGACGCGCGATATCACCATTCGCCAGAACCGCTTCGAGGACACCACGGACAACCGGCTGCGCGTCGGCGTGCGCATCGGCAAATTCGCACAGCAGATCGCCCTGGAGGATAACACGTTCGAGAACGTCCCCACGACCGTTCAGGACCGCCGGCTCGCGACCGTGCAATCGAAGTGAGCACGGCGCGGGACGCGACCCTAGGGCAAATGCTCCTTCGGGACCGATGCAAAGCCAAACGTCCGATCGCGGGTGTCGCGCTCGTCGGGTGTCAGAAAGGCCATGAGGGTCGAACGGAGCATCTCGGCGATGATGAGCAGATCGACGGGCGTGGTGTGCTCGTCCAGCTTCGGCAACTCGTCGAGCACGCAGCCTTCAGCCTTGCGGCTGAATTCGTCGAGCAGCCGGTTCATGATGGCGACGGTGGTCGCCGAAGGGGCCAGACCGTTCGGCACCGTGCGGCGCAGGCCGTGACAAAGCCCTTCCAGTTCGAAGGTCATGACGAGCAAGGCGGATCGATTGATCTGTTTGTCTTCTGACATGGTACTGGTTGCCCCACTAAATCGTAGTTCCGTGATTCGCCCACGCTGGCCCCGCGACCGTCAAGAGCGCGGTGCGACGACCAGTTGCCGAGACTGGCCGGGCCGAACGTTTTCGAACGTCGCGATCAGACGCTCGGCTTCGGTCGTTCCTTCGGGCCAGAGGACCTTGACGGCATAGTTGCCGTCGGCACCGAACACGCGCGGGGCCCAGCGCAACGCCGGCATGCGCGCCATGCAGACGGATTTTCCGGCCGCATCGCAAACTTGCACGACGGGGCGCATGGCTCGCCGCCAGTTGCGCAGCACCACCGGCGGCAACGTCGGGTTGGCGGCGCCGGCGCAATCGCTGACGCTGACCGTCATCGGCCAGCCGGGATACATGTCGCGCTCGCGCCGCGTGGTGACGTCGGCGCCGACGGGCCAGGCCTCCAGCGCAAATGTGCCTGCCTGCTTGTTGACGCGGACGATGCCGAAGCCAGCCGACTTCTGCCGGCCCGTTTCCAAACGCGTCTTGGCCGTGCGCTTGGCGGGTGGGTTGGCCAGAGCCCACACGTCGATCAGATTGCCGAAGCCGTCGGCGTAGCGACCCGTGTTGGCGCGATCGTCATGACGAGCACCGGAACGAATCATGCGTTCGATCTCTTCCGGACGCCACCAGCGCTGATACCCCGTCGCCCCGGCCGGTACGCAAAACGAAAAGCCCGCATCGTGGTGCGCCTTGATCCCGTGCTGAATTATCGTCGGCAAGTGCTGGTCCCCGCCCAGCATCAGCGCGTAACCCCGCCGAATGACATCCAGCGCCGCGTTACGCCCCGATTGCGGCCATCCATCGCTGTCCATATCAGCTGAGAGGAAATGGTCGGCCGAACCGTGGTGGGTGGCCGCGTTGCAGAGAATGGTCTGCGAGACGGTCATCTTCATATCGGCACCGCGCCAGTCGGTGACCCAATCGCGCAGAAATGTCAGTTGCCGCTCGCCCAACAGCTCTGCGCCGGGCACGTCGGCGGCCTGGGCCGCGGCCGGATCGGTAATCCAATCGGGGCGGTGGCTCTGGTGCCGGAACACGCTCAGAGGGCCCGACTTGAACTTGCGGTCCTCCAGAATCGCGAAACTGACCCGGCCATAATTCGACGCTGTGTAGTAAACGCCAATGCCCTGATCGATGGGCGTCGGATCATACGGATCGGGCAGATGCGCCGTCTGCGTGCGTTCGACCGCGATGACGAACTCGGCCGGCTGCACGTAGCCCCCCAGGTTCCCGACGCACTGCGAGCCCTGATAATCGGTCTTGCTATTCCACTCTTCGAGCGTGATCTTCCGCCCCCCGGCGCCCCAGACGTTGCCATGATAGACATCGTGGTCGTCGGGCATCCAGACCGTGGGCCGATCCTTCATCACCTCGCGGAAACTCCAACCCAACAGCGCCACCTTCCGGAGATAGTTGACCACCATACGTTTGATGTTACCGCGACGAATGATGCCGAACCCACCGACGGGCTCATAGATCTGATCGCCCATGAACAACAAGATGTCCGGGTTGGCCCGTCGCGTCTGCTCAGCGATGTTCACGTTCGGGAACAGATAGTCCATGAAACAGCAATAGCCGGCCGCGATGATCTCGGGCTTGTCTTTCGGGTCGCGGCGTACCGTCCCTGCGTAGGTATGCTCCTTGCTGGCGCCATCGGTGTACTTCTGCGTCCAGCAGACACGGTACGGCGTGTCCTTCGTATCATCCCAGTCGGGCACGCGGAAGGTGGCCGTGCACGCCAGTGGATCGACCGGCGCCGTGGCGACCGTTGTCCACGCTCCGTGCGCGCGGACCTGAAGCTCGGCGCTGTCATTGTCCGCCTCGCCGATCGGGGGCATCTGGGCCGTCATCTTCATCACCCGGCCGCTCAGTGTGTACATGGTCCACAGAATGGGCCCGAACGCATGATCGGGCGTCACCTTGATTTTCGATCCGGCCATCGTCCAATCGGAAAACGCATAGAGCCCCGCCGGCTCAGTGTTGGCGACGTTCGCCGGCAGGTTGTTCACCAGTGCCACGTTGCCGGTCATTTGTTCGGCGCCGCGACCACTGGACGTGACGGTCGCGTAGGCGGTGTCACTCACAGGATCGCGCGCCTCCAACTCGATCCGATAGGTCTTTCCATCCGCCTCGGGACCAATTCGGCAGAGAAGTCGCACCGGCTTTCCGGCCGCGAGCGTCCTGGCCAATTCGGATGACGACGCGCGGGCGGCACGCCCCAACACCAGATCCCCGGCTCCGGTCAGCCCCACGTTCAGGCCAAACCCGAACAACAGGCGGCTGCGATAATCGTCGATCGGATCATCGACGCGAATGCCCAAGGCCAAGCCGGCCGAGCCCAGCGCCCGCTCGTGTGTGGCGCCGGCCGCCTGCCGCACGAGACCCCGACCGGTCTCATCGTCGGTTTTCGAGCCGCAATACTGAATGGTGACACCGATCTCGGCCTCGCCTGTCCCCTCGCCCAACTGGTGGGTGAGGCAGTGCACGGTGCGATTGCCCCGCCCCGTCTTGGTGCAGACCAGCTTGCCAGCCTGGATCTGCCAGTCCTCCCAGGGATTGGCCCAGGTGGCCGGACCGGTCCAGTAGCGGTCGGGCATCCGGTGCCACTGCGAACGGTATGCGCCGGCGCCGGACGTCCCGGCGAGCAGAGCACCGATGGGACCGTGGCCCGAGACATAGGCAATCGTCGAGGCGGCGGCAACCGTCTTGACGAACTGGCGACGTGAGATCTTCTCCATGATGGCTCTCCTTCTGTTCCTGCGAAACGCCGACGCCCTTGGTCTGGCATGGGCGCCGGCACTGAACCGAGGCGATTGTACCAGAACAAGCCGAGACGGCCACCCCCTTGCTCCGCATTGACCGCGTGCCAATGGACCCGCGAGACCACGGTCAGCGTCCGGCCCTTGAGGCCCCCTGGTTCGTCCGCTGCCGCCGAACAAGCCCAGCCCCGGGCCCACACGGCACATCAGAGACAGGAACCTCCCCGGGGCCGGGCCAGTCAGGACGCCAGAGCTCGAAATGGCCCGTCCCTGGGCTTGATTTATTGTGTGTTATCAGCAATATCTGGCTGGACATGGTAGCACCAGAACGCTATAATGGATGCTGTGTTGGCTGAGAAGGGTGTGTGTGTCATCTCTGGTGGTTGTTTTCTCACCAATTAACTCCCTTCTTTCCGCATCTTGAGGTTGTGCGTTGCCGGCACATTCGAGACACCGTGTGGGGTTTATGCCTGTTTTTCGTCGCTTCGGGGTTCGTCTCTTGCGACTCCCAGCGTTGGTACAGGCTCGGTGGGGAACTGGAACTTGACCATCACGTAGCTGGAGCGATCCAGACTGTAAACGGTGAATTGGCACACCAAAGGAGGAGCAGATGAAAAGAAAGAATCTTATTGGGTGGGTAGGGAGTCTGCTATTGGTTGGCATGGTCGGCATGGCTCAGGCGGCCCCTGTGTACTATTTCAACGACCCCGCCGCCGACCGGGCGGCCTTCCAGGCGGCGTCCGGCGCCCTGACGACAGAGTCGTTCGAAGACTATTTTGACGCCGCATCGGCTGTCTCGTTCCCTGTCGGAGGGCCCGAAGCCTTCACGGCATCCATCAGCACGGGCACGCTGTCCCAGGGTAGCTTCGCCCGCCTGGTCACTGACGGAACCTATGCGATGACTTTCTCGGAGGATGTTTCCTCGACCGTCACATTCAATTTCGCCCAACCGATCACCGCCTTCGGCATTGCGGTCAACGACATGAACTTCGGCTCCATGTCATTCGCGGACAGCCTGGGCAACTCGTACACTGAAGTCCTCTGGGGCGACAATGCGAATGGCGCATCCGACGGCGACATGACGAACCGTCAGTTCTTTGGCGTCACTAACACCGAAGCCTTCGATTCGGTCCAATTGATCTTTGTGAACACCTCCGGCCTGACGGGGACGCTGGCTGTGGATTACCTCCAATACGGCGAGTGTGGCGAGTGCCCCACTGTCCCGGTTCCGGGAGCCGCCTGGCTGGTTGGTTCCGGCCTCGTCTGTTTGTTCCGCGTGAGAAAGAGAACAAACGCCTAACGAGCCGGTTGAGCAAGAAGCGAAGCGAGGGCTGATCCCACCCACGATAAGAGGATCAGCCCCCGCCGATCACTGCTCGCAGGTGGTCTCTGCGCCGAGTCGGCAGGAGTCGCCAGACAAACCGTTGTCGTGTGACAGTTACCGGTCCGCCTGCAAGACACACGGACCGTTCGCCGTATCCAACGTGGTCTTCTTTCGCGGCCCCAGGCGCACGTGGGCCTGCCATTTCCAAGCCAGATCCTCCATTTCACTGCGTTTCATTCCGAACGACACACGCCCTTAAGAAAACTGCCCCTGATAAGGTGGAAGTGGTCCTCTCTGGGAAGTACTATAGAGCCCAGGACAGAACCGCGCGTGCAAAGGTAACGTAGCTGGACGGACGACAGGAGAACAGCGTTGGGACAGGCAAGGATCGTATTGGAGTTGCCGCAGTGGCTGAAGGAACTGGCGGACGAACACCAGAGTCAAACGTTTGACAGCATCGAAGCGCGGATGCGCTTCGCCATCGACCTGGCCCGACTCAACATTGAGCACCGCACAGGCGGACCGTTTGGTGCTGCCATCTTCGAATCCGATTCCGGAAAACTGCTGGCGCCGGGTGTGAACCTGGTCGAGCCGGCCCACTGCTCCATCGCGCACGCGGAGATGGTCGCCATCGCGTTGGCTCAACAGACCATCGGCTCGTACGACCTGGGCCAAGGCGAAGTGACATGTGAACTCGTCACCAGCACCGAACCCTGCGCCATGTGCCTCGGCGCGATCCCTTGGTCCGGCGTGCGCCGCGTCATCTGCGGCGCCCGGGGCCAAGACGCCTGCGCCATCGGCTTCGATGAAGGCGCCAAACCCGTCGACTGGGTGGGCGAGTTAACCCACCGCGGCATCGAAGTGACACGCGAGGTCCTGCGCGACGAGGCCCAGGCCGTCCTGAACCACTACCACGCCACCGGCGGCCTCATCTACAACAGCCGTGATGAAGACATGCCGGCAGAATGAGGCAGGTGCAAAGAACGTCTCGACGTTCGTGTGGCAGCCTCAAGCGCAGCTTGGGGATGGCAGACTCACGCACCAAACCGGTAGTAGAAAATGGTAAATCCTATCGAACCATCCCCAAGTCCTTCGGACTTGAGGCTGCCACCCGGTCGTTGGTTGGTCTATTCTCGCGCGGGCTGCAACTTGGCTTTCAGTCCGTCGATCCGCTTTGAGTTGCCCGGCAGTTCAGATTGGCCAAACTTCGAACAAAGGCAAAACGTATCAGCAAAGAGTCGATTCCTCCTTGAGGCCTTGAGCACTCGGGGAAAGATCATCTCAAAGTGATGTTCCAGGAGATGCTCAAGAAGAAGCGTGGCAATAGCACTTCGCAAATCAGCGCACCGACTGGCACCCCAACGCAAAGAGAACTCCCACACGCGATCCGGGTGAGTCTCAACAAACTCGCCCACTTTGATGATGGCCTGCCATCGCGGGTCTTTCTGGTCGGCCGGGGCGGGAACACCGGGCAATAGCTTCCCAGCCTTACTAATCGCTTCGTTAACTGTCATCGTCGGCAAATGGAGCCCTGTCTGGAATCATCGATACGACCTGCTGGGCGGACGCGACGGCAACGGTGCGGGCGCCGGTGGTGGAACCGGGCCGTTGGGGTCGGGCGCGGGGGCAACCGGAGGCGGGAGGATGCCGAGATGGCGTTCGATGCGTTCGAGGCGCATGTCCATCTTCGTCAGCTTGGTGTCGATGGAATCGAGCAGCGCAGCGATGCTGCCGATATCGCCCGAGATGGCGACGAAGTTCCGCTCGGTCGTGTCCATGTAGCGTTCCATGACGCGCTCGTAGGCCTCGATCGCCCGGGTCGTATCGGTCCGCAGTTGAGGCGTCGAGTAGACCTGCGTCTCGACCTCGTAGCGTTTACGGACCTGGCCGGTCGAAGTGGAGAACCAGAGCACCACCATCATCAGGACGACTGTTCCTGTCGCGAGATAGAACCGTCGATTCGCTTTCATCGGATGACTCCTGTCAACGCGTCGTTACCGTCCATTGCCGGGCATATCGGCGCGCGGCCTATGCCCCACTGCAACCATAGTATCGGCAAGATCGGACAGGAGAATTAGCCGGTTTTTCGGACGCTGCGGCGCTGGCGGACGACGGATCAGGGCACGACACCGGCCGGGACGATCGGAGCCCATTGGATATGCGCGGCTCCGAGAATCGTGCCCGTAGCGTAGGCCAGGTCGACCAAGGCGATCTGATACTCGGCCAACGCGCTGATTTCGGCGCTCTGGGCGTTGGCAAAGGTGGTCTGGGCATCGAGGACGTCGGTGCTGGTGCGGGCGCCCAGTTCAAATTGGCGCCTCTCAGCCTCGTAGAGCCGCCCATTGAGAATGCTGTTCTGCCGGGCGGCCAGGATGCGTTGCCAGTTGGCCTCGGCCTGGTCGATCGCGTTGAGCACTTCCAGCTCGATCATCGCCTCGCGATCGTTGCGACTGGCCAGGCGCTGCCGCCGCTGGTAGATGGCCTGCCGGATGCGGCTCTTGGCCGCCTCGTTGCCCAGCGGGATCACCATCTGTGCGTTCAGACGATGGCTCGTGAACTCGCTGCTGTAAAGCAGATCGAACGAACCGTTGCGACTCTTGTCCGTGGCACTGATGTTGTACGTATAGCCAACAGTCGCCAGGGGCAGCGCCTGGTTGCGAGCGTAATCGACATTACTCGCATCCTGGAGAAGCTGGAGCTGCAACTCCAGCAACTCCATCCGGGAATTCATCGCTGTTTGTACCAGTTGACTCGGCTCGATGTCGTAGCGGATCGGGTCCGGTTCGGTCTGGGGAACCAGCACCGTCGCGGTCTGCATATCGAGGCCCGCCTTGTTGATCACGCGCTTCAGTTCGCGCTCGCGGTCGCGCAGGTTGTTCTCGGCAACGATGATCGCTTCGAGCTGCTGGGCCACGCCCGCCTCGGCGCGAATGACCTCGACCTGGGCCCGCTCGCCCAATTCCACGAAACGCCTAGCCTGCTCGAGCTGGGCCTGGGCCAGATCGTATTGCTGTTTGCGCACGTCCAATTCCCGCCGGGCGGCGTAGAGACGCCAATAGACCCGATCGATCGCGGCCAGGACCGTGATTACTTCGAGCTTGGTTCGCGCATCGGTAATCTGGCGGCCGTAGCCGGCAAGTCGAATGGAATGCATATTGGCCCACTTGCCCGCGTTGCGCAGGAACGGCTGACTGATGGAGATTGAGGCCTGGTTCCGATAGGTCGGATTGAAGACACCGCCCCCGTTCAGGTCCCGGGTCCGCGTATCCGCCAAGTCGAAGGTGACCGTGCCGCCGGTATGCAAGGGCATCTGCACCCCGAGGTCGGCAAAGATCGACTCGTTCTTGGAAGCACCGATGGCCGGAACCAAAATGCCCCCACCAATATCGACGAGCGTCCCGCCCGGCACTTCCGACTTGTCCAGATTGGCATTGGCGAAGAAGGAGGCCTCGAATTTGGCTTCCTCTTCACTGAGGCGTTCGGCGGCGATCGTCGGATTGATCAGTTCGGCTTTGAGTTCGAGATTGTTGCGCAGGGCCAGCGCGCGGCATTCCTCCAGGGACAACCCCAGCTCGGCCGGCGGTGCCTCGTTGGCATCGACGAGCGGCACTTCATTGGGATCGGCCTCTGCGAGTTCCAACGTCTCGATCTGGCGGAGCTTCTCCTGGGGGACCTCGATGTCACTGTAGCTCGGGCCAGGCAGATGGGCATTGCAGCCGGCCAGCAGCAGCACAGCCAGAGCGATCCCCATCCCCGCACGCACGCTTGTCGCACCACGTCGCTTATTCATGTCGAAGGGCCTCAATCGGATCCAAACGGGCGGCCTTGATGGCCGGGAACATGCCGAAGAAAACGCCGACCGAACCGGCAAAACCAAACGACAACCCGATCGCCCACAGAGGAATGTAGGCCATGTCGAGATTGGCGTTGGGAATCTTGGCGATCATGGTGGTCATGCCCTGCCCGGCCAGCGTGCCCAGCAGCCCGCCAAAGAGACAGAGCACCACCGATTCGACGAGGAACTGGAGCAAAATGGCGGAGGGTTTGGCACCCACGGCTTTGCGCAGGCCGATTTCGCGCGTGCGTTCCGACACCGAGACCAGCATGATGTTCATGATACCGACGCCGCCGACGAGCAGGGAGATGCCCACGACGCCGCCGGCGACCGCGGTGATGGCCATCGCCATCTTGTTGAACGTTGCGAGGTATTCTTCGATCACTTCCAGCCGGAAGGTGTCCGGATCGCCCGGACCGAGACGGCGCGACTGGCGGAGGAAGAAACGCAGTTCCGCCTGCGCCTCTTTGGACAGTTCGGGCTTGCGGCAACTGGCCATGGCGTAGATCCACGGATCCCAGAGTCGCCAGGCAGTCTGGAACGGAATGAAGACCTCTTTGGATGAGCCCATGTCGCCAAACATGCCACCCTTGACACGGCCTTCGACGATCCCGACGATCTGATAGCTGCGTCGGTCGATCACAATGCGTTTGCCGATGCAATCGCGTTCCAGGCGCAGCTCGTCGCGCACGTCCGGCGTGATCAGGCAGACCTGCCAGCCGTTTTGCTCGTCCATCAGCGTAAACGGCCGGCCCGCAACGACCGAGCGATTTTCGATCTGGTGCCAGGAGGGATTGATGCCGTTGACCCGCGCCCCGTCGATGCTGTGCACGCCGTGGTAGACGGTTTGGCCGCGGTCGGTCATCAGTGTGTAATTCTCGATGGATGGGCAGCGTTCCAGCAGATCATCGAACTGCTGCGGCCGGAACCGAATCTGCCGCCAGTTGAAGTGACGGAACTTCCCTTCGCGAGGCCAGTGGGGCACGATGAAAATCTTGTTCGTCCCCAGCGTCTCGAAGTCTTTCAGCACCTTGGCCTTCAAGCCGGTCAGGGCCGCGATGACCGCGGTCACCGAGGCGACGCCGATGACGATGCCCACCGTGGTCAGCGTAGACCGCATCTTGTTGGCCCAGATCTGGCCCAGGGCCAGGCGAATGCTCTGCACGAACAACGCGATAAACATCAGTGGAGCCGTCAGCACGCGCAGCATGGTCGCCCTCCCCTGCCGGCCTCACGCCGTGCTACGTTTGCTTCCATAGGTCGTGTCACGCGATCAGGCATCGTCCACCTCCATGTCCTCCGGGGTCAGACGTCGGTCCCCGGTCAGTTCGTCAGAGATGATCTTGCCGTCCCGCATGTGCAGAATGCGTTCGGCGTGCCGGGCGACATCCTCCTCATGCGTGACCATGACGATGGTCTGGCCCTGGCGATGCAACTCGTCGAACAGCACCATGATGTCACGACTGGTGCGACTATCCAGATTGCCCGTCGGCTCGTCGGCCAACAGAATGCTCGGATTGTTGCTCAGGGCCCGCGCAATGGCTACCCGCTGCTTCTCGCCACCGGAGAGCTGATTGGGACGGTGCTTGATGCGTCCGGCCAGCCCCACCCGGGTGAGCTTCTCCTTGGCCCGCGCCCGGCGCGCCAGCCAGTTCGCCCCGCCGGCGTAAATCAAAGGCAATTCCACGTTCTTCAACGCGTTGAGGCGGGGCAACAACTCGAACGACTGGAAGACGAAGCCGATCTGCGTGTTCCGCACGTGAGCCAGGCCACCGGAGCTGAGCCGCGTCGTGTCCCGGCCGTTCAACTCGTACGTCCCGCCGCTGCAACGATCCAGGCAGCCCAGGATGTTCATCAGCGTGCTCTTGCCCGAGCCGCTGGCGCCCATCACCGCGACGTACTCGTTGGGCTTGACTTCCAGGTCGATCCCGGCCAGCGCGTGGATGCGCTCGACCCCGACCTTGTAGACCCTGGTGACATTGTTCAAACGAATCAGCATAGAAACAACCTGGCGCTTAAGAGGACTGTCGCTGGCTTCAAGGTGTGTTAGGCTCGTTGGCGTCCTCGGAGGAGGCCTCCTCTGACTCGGCCTTGTGCTGCTCCCGCTCGTCGGCAATGAGTTGCTCGTGTTTGAGTTTCTCCAACTCCTTGTACGGACCGATGACAATCGGATCTTCCGCTGTCAGGCCCGCTTCAATCACGGTATGCGTCGTGTTGCTGGCGCCGATCTTGACCGGCGTCGCGATCGCTTTGCCGTCCCGGAAAACGTACACCACGGAGGCGAAGGCCTTCTCCCGCTCTTTCTCGGAGAGCTGGTCCCGAATCTGAACGGGCAGTTCGTCCACTTTGCGTCCCAGCACGGCCTGGCTGGGCACGATCAGGACGTCACCGTGTTCGGCCACCGCGATATCGACGTCGGCCGTCATCCCCGTGAAGACCTGCTCGTTGGGATCCACCAGCAAGACTTCGCTCTCGTAGTACTTGGTGCCCTGGTTGCCAAACTTGTGGCTCAGCGCCACGGTGCGGACCTCGCCGGCGAAGACCTTGTCGGGCCAGGCCTGCACGTGCACGCGGGCCTTCTGCCCCACCTTAAGCTTACCCACATCGGCCTCGTCGACCTGGGCGACCACGAGCATCTCCGAGAGATCGCCCACCTCCATAATCACGGTCCCGGCGTTGTTCATGGTCCCGGTCATCACCATTTCGCCCACCTCGGCGTTGATCCGGGTGATGATCCCGTCGATAGGCGTGGTAATGACGGTGTAACTGAGGGCCTCTTTGGCCTGGTCGATGCCGGCGTCGGCCGCTTCGAGGTTGTGCTCCAGGACGCGCAGGTTCAGACGGGCCGCGTCCAGGCTATGCATCGCCCCTTCATACTGTGACTCCAACTCATCGACTCTCACCTTGGCCTCGTCGAACGTTACCTGGCTGACGTCTTTGGTCGCCAGCAATTCCTGCTGACGCTCCAAATCGCGGCGCGCCTGATCCAGCGTGGCCTTCTGGCCCAACAGACTGGCCTCCTGACCGGCGATGCGCGCCTTCTCCACTTCAATCTGGGCAGCCTGCGCAGCCCGGCTAGCTTCGGCCGACAGCAGCCGGCTTTCCATATCTTTCGAATCGAGGCGCACCAGCACGGAAGGCGGAATGGGCGGATTGGCATTGGGATCGCCCTTGGTGACCTTCTCTCCCTCTTTGTAAGGCAAAGCCACCACGCGTGCGGAGGTCTTGGCGCTGATCTCGACGTTGCTGCGCGGCTCGATCTCGCCCGGCGCACTGACATACTCGATCAGCTTGCCCGGTACGGGCTTCTCGATGCGGACCGCCGTGGGCTTAGCCGTCGTCCCGCCCCCGCGGCCCTTCATGAACAGAAAACCTCCCGCCCCCAGGCCCAAAATAACGAGAACGATGATGATGACGATCCACAGTTTCCTCACGATCAGCCCTTCCCATATCTCTTGCCCTACTGATGGTCACCGTGCGAGACCACCATTATAATGGTATAGACGCGCGACACCAGGATTCATTGCGCGGTTTCTCTCCAGAAAAACACGGATTTCCAGCGGCCGAGGCAATCCGCGACACCGCACTTGCGATTCGTGCCACCCGCAACCGATCCGCCTCCAGGCACACGCGTGTCGCCGGCAACCGGGTGGCGTGCCTCTCACCGAATCCCGTGGCGGGGTTCATTCGATCGTTCTCGTCGCTTACAGCTCTGGGAGTGGAAGATTACGAAACGCATCGGTCACCGCCCAGAGGTTCCTCGGACTGAACGCCGCGCCGTACTTCAAGAAGCGCACACTTCCATCTGCAAAGGCGTAGTTTGATCCGCCGTTGCGCTCCCTTCCGCCCGTTCGGTGCTTGCCGTGAGCAACCTCCGTGAAATGATCGCTGCCATACTGCGCGGGCCAGATATCCATGTATGCGTCATCGTCCGAGTCGGCCCGCTTCTCCCCGATGGTAATCGTCTCAGCCGGCTTGGGGATATCCGACAATCTTACGGCTGGAAAACCACCCGTCTTGTAAGCGCCGAAGAAATCATCCCAGCTTCCACTGAAGGAAGTCATCACGAAATGGTCGATGAACCCATTCATCAAGTAGCTCACCTCGACCTTGCCCCGATCTGTCGGACAGCGCAACAGCTCCCGATTGGCGTAGTACGGCTCAAGCCGGTCGACCCAGACGGCGCCCGCCTCGTAGTCGCGCGGGGGGACGCGGCCCTCATGGCTGTCAGTATACATCTGGAGAGCGACCTGGAGCTGCCGAACGTTGCCGAGGCACTTTGCCCTCCGTGCGTTTTCCCTGGCTCGGGACAGGGCTGGGACCGACAGACCGATCAGCAGCCCAACGATCGAAATCACCACCAGCAACTCGATCAGAGTGAATCCCTGCTTGTTGACGGAAACCCGCTTGCCTTTCTGAGCGTTCATTCTGTTTCCTTGACGGCACCCTTCGCTTTCTTGGCTGCTTGCTCCCAGGCGGTTTTGGCCTCCTCTTCGGTCAGTTCGCCCTTTGCCACTCGTTCTTTCAGTTCATTGCCGTATGCTTCAAGTTCCGCAGATAGTCCACGACCCTTTTCTCTTTTCTTCGAGGCGTATTTGCCCTGTGCTTCTGCCAGTCTCACAATCGCTTCTTCTCTCGTGAGCTTGCCACGTTTGACTTGCTCCTTGAGCTCTGCCCTGACGGCATTTATGTCCCGGACCTCATGCGGCTCCTCTTTCCGGCTGCAACCGGTATTCGCAAGCACGAATCCTAGAGCCAGCAACGAACACAACACTCGGCATCCATATGCCATGCCTTGCTTCCCTTCTACATCGCTAATCCGGCCCCATCGCGAACCCGGGTGGCGAACCCCGCAAATCGCCTCGTCCAGCGACACATCATGATTGGAAACACTCCTGGTCATCATACCGTTATGGCAACCGACGCGACGCGGCTACCCCTGGAAAAGAAACTCCTGCGAAGACAACCGAGCGTCCTCGCGTTCTTGCCAACTCTCGGACGCTCGGTGCCCGCCTGCACGAATAACGGCATTGAAACAATACGGGCCCTCCACGTATGATAAGGGCATTGCCATGTGAGAACAACCTTCATGACGACAAGCAAGTTCAACCTGGGCCAGGACATCACCGAATACGGGAGCACGCATGCGCTTGAGATTCAGACACCAACTGACGACACGGACCACCATCGGTGCGGTTATCCTCTCGGCGTTCCTCTGGACCGCCAGCGGCCAGGAAGAAAGGACCCAATGGAATCAGTTTCGCGGCCCTAACGGGCAAGGGGCGGCGCCGACGGCGCGCGTCCCGGTTCGTTTCGGCCCGGACACCAACCTGCGGTGGAAGACCACGATTCCGCCGGGCCATTCGTCTCCGGTCCTGTGGGATCAGCGCCTCTTTCTCACCGCCACGGACTCGGCCGACAACGGCCAACTCATGACCCTGGCCCTCGACCGGCAGCGTGGCGCCATTTTGTGGCGCCGGGAGGTCCGGGCCGCCGGCAAGGTGCGGTTTCATACCCTGAACAACCCAGCCTCGTCCACACCGGTCACGGACGACACACAGGTCTATGCCTACTTCGGAACCTACGGGCTGCTCTGTTACAACCACGCGGGAGATCTGGTGTGGCAGCGCAAGATCGAGACGCCAAGGAGCAAGTACGGTATGGCGACCTCACCCATCTTGTTTGAGGACAAGCTGATCCTGGTGCTGGATGGCGACGGCGGAACATCGCGTCTGCTCGCCCTCCGGCGCGAGACCGGACAGACGGTCTGGGATCAGCCGCGCTCCCTGTTCCAAGCCGGCTGGTCCACGCCCATGATCTGGCGTCACGACGGGACTGAAGAACTCATCGTCCTGGGCTCCAAACGTCTGACGTCCTATGACCCCGCCACGGGAGATGAGATCTGGTGGGCCGGCGGGTTTCCACCGGAAACCGTCAGCGTCCCGGTATCAGGTGACGGACTCCTGTTCGCCAGTGCCGCCGCCCTGGGGGGACGCGGCGATGACAAATGCGATGCCACGGCTACTTGGCAGACCACCATCCGAGAGTTCGACCGCAATCAGGACAACCAGATCCAGCGCGATGAGATGACCGATGGCTTTGCGTTCATCCAGCGACCGGAGTTGCCCAAAGACAATCCCGGTTACGGGTTGCCCGTCCGTGAGATGGACACGCTGCTGAAGATCTTTGACCACGACAAGAACCGCGTCATCAGTGAGGCCGAATGGATGCAGACGATGGCGGGGTTCGAAGCCCACAGTCGCCCCTACCTGCTGGCGCTGCGTCCCGGCGCGACCCGAGATGCCCGCCCCTCCCATCTGGCCTGGGAAGGTCGCCGGGGCATTTCCGAGACCCCGTCGTTGCTCTGTTATCGAGGCAAGCTCTATCTCCTGCGCGATGGCGGCCTGCTCACCTGCCTGGACGCCGCGACCGGCACCGAACACTTCCGTGAGCGGATTGGGGCCGGGGGACAATACATCGCCTCGCCCATCGTCGCCGGCGACAAGCTCATCGCGGCCTCCGTGCGCGGCGTCGTCTCCGTCATGCAGGTCGGCGACGAACTGCAGGTCCTGTCCCGGAACGATTTCGGGGAGAGGATCTTCGCCACCCCGGCGGTGGCCGAAAACACCCTCTACCTGCGAACCGTCCAGCACCTGTACGCCGTGGGCCGGCGAGAGACCGCGGAGCGGGGCCGGTGAGAGACCGCGGCGCGGGGCCGGTGAGAGACCGCGGCGCGGGGCCGATAATACACCCCCTCTCAATAGTCTTATAAGGGAAACGGGTCCACTGGTGCGATGGGCGCAAAAAAAAGGGCGTCGCGAACACCACGACGCCGGAGAAAAAGATGAAACGGTTTCCGCCCCCTATATCGGCAGCGGCCCTCGAAGTTCGCCAGATTTTTTCGGAAAACTCAGACTTCCACCACCGCGTACAGGAACCATATCCAGCCCTCGACCGGGGTGATTTGCTTTGCCCGAATCGCTCCCGGGACGGTATAATCGGGCCCGTTCGAAACTGCGACCAACGAAAACAACCTAGTTTTGCAGGGAGGCTCAACCGTGCTTCTGCCCAGATTCATCAAAAAACTGCTGGCCGTCTTCCGGGGCAGCGTGGCCCCGCCGCTGATTTTCTTGTCGGTCCTGATCGGGTTCTGGTTCGGGCTCATGCCCGGCTTCTACGGGCTGCACGTCGCCTTGATCGTGATCGTGCTCGTGCTCAACGTGAATCTGGCGCTGTTCCTGCTCTCGCTGGGCGTGGGCAAATCGCTGGCCCTGGCCGCGGCGCCCGTGCTCTACCATATCGGCCTCTGGGTCCAGGGCAATCTGGCTGGGCTGCTGTCGGCGCTCTCGTCGATCCCCGTGATCGGCATCACGGACTTCAGTCGGTTCGCAGTAGCGGGCGGACTCATCGTGGGGCCGATCGTCGGCGCGATCGCCGGGCTGGCTCTGACCTTCTCGGTCATCAACTTCCGCCGGATGATGGTCAAGCTCGACGATAAATCGGAGAAATTCCGCAAGTACTACTCCAAGCTCTGGGTGCGGATTCTCGACCGGCTGCTGATCGGCAAACGAGCCAAAGACGTCAAGGCCATGTTCGGCCAGGCCAAGTACATTCGCAAGGCCGGGATCGTCTTGGCGGTGCTGCTGGTGGGCGGCTTTTTCGCTGCCACGTATTTTCTCCAGGACACCACCGTCAAGAACTATGCCACGGATACGCTGACCCGCGCCAACGGCGCTGAAGTGGACCTGGAAAGTCTGGGGATCTCGGTGCTCGGCGGCAACGTCGCCGCGGCGGGCCTGCAAGTGACCGATGCCCAGCAGCCCGAGCAGAACCAGGTGGTCGTCGAGAAAGTCGCGGCCGACGCCAGCCTCTACGACCTCTTCCTTGGCCGGCTCGTCATGGAGAGCGTCGAAGTCACAGGCGTGCAGTTCGACCAACAGCGCCAGAGCCCCGGGAAGGTAATCGAAGCGCCGGCCCCGGAACAAGAGCCGTTCGATCCTTGTGAGTACGAAGTGGGCGAGGGAGACATCGCCAAGCTCGAGAAGTACGTCAAGGACGCCAAGAAGATCAAGGAGCAGTTGGAGAAGCTGCGTCAGTGGCTGCCCGAGAGCGGCGAGAAAGCGCCGGCAGAGGCGGAAAGCAAACCCCAGTCGTATCTCGCCTACCTCCGCGCCAAGGCCGCCAGCCAGCCGTCGGCCAAGGTGATCGCCAAGCGCGTCCTGGCCGACAAGGTGAACCTGCCCTCAGAAATGTTCGGGAACAGCCAGATTCTGATGACCAACCTGAGCGATGCGCCGCAGGCGCTGGGCCAGCCGGTAACGCTGGAACTAAAATCGAACGACACGCCGGCGGCGATCCAGGTCACTATGGATTATTCCCAGCCCGGAACCCCTCAGGTCTCGGGCACCTTCGAAGGCTTCGATCTGAGCAAGGTCCAGTCCGGACTGGGCAGCGACGCAGGACTGAGCTTCCAATCGGGTACCGCGTCGGGAACCTTCACCGGCCGCCTGACTCGCGAGCTGATCGATCTATCCATCGAGGTGGACCTCAAGAACCTCCAGGCCAAAGGCGAAGGCGACGGCGTCCTGGGCCTCGGCGCCGCGCAGACCTCGGAAGTGATGGAAGTGCTCAAGGAACTGAGCACGACCATCCGCGTCGTCGGCCCGACGACCGAGCCCAGGCTGGTCTTTGACGCGAAGGGACTAACCAAAGAGTTCCAGCAGGCCCTCGTCCAGGCGGGCAAGGACCGGGCGCTCAAAGAGGTCAATGAGAAGCTCGAAGAGGAGTTGGGCGACAAAGTCCCGGAGGAATTGAAGGACGCGATCAAGAAACCGACCGAAGGTTTGATGGAAGGTTTGGGCGGCCTGCTCGGGGGCAAGAAAAAGAAGGACAACTAGCACCGCAGGCCCGAGAAAAAAACAGCTCTTGCATGGCCAGAAGCGCAAGAGCTGTTTTGAAAGGGAAGTATACATCGTATACTCCGGGCGCATATCGGCAGCATGGTGGACCTCCTTGAGTTAGAAGTCCGCGCACGAGGGGGATTCGCGGCGGCATCGAGACACGGCGTCTCAGGGGATGATGGGCGTCAAAGCGTCTGCCACGCGCCGCTCTTGGCGCTGGCGAACACGGCCTCAATCACTTTCATGTTGGCGACCGCATCGGTCAGGGGCGTAGGAACAGCCGTGTCGTCCAGGATGGCCCGGGCAAACAGATCGCCCTGAATGGTGTACTGATCGCAACGGGGCAAGCGCATTTCCTGCACGTCCGGTCCTCTCTGGTGCCAGATCTTGCAGCGTTTCTTCGGCGGCGCATTGAAGGGGACCTCGATCTCCACGCGTCCCTTCGTCCCGAAGATATTGACCCGCTGATACGGTGACAGTTGCGTGGCGCAGGTGAAGGTGCCGGTGCCAGTGCCGAAGTCCAGGATCCCTGAGGCCAGCCGGTCGACCTTCAGCGCGGGATCGTATTCCACAATCCCGAAGACGCGCTGCGGCTCGGCGTCGAAAATGAAGCGCGACAGCGAAATGCAGTAACATCCGATATCCATCAGTCCGCCCCCGCCCATCTCGGGCCGGCTGCGAATGTTGGCCGGGTCGGCGTTGTAGTACGAGAAAAACGACTGGATGCTGCGCAGTTGACCGACTCCACCCTCGGCCACCAGTTGCCTGGCCTTGACCCACTGCGGGTGGTGGCGGTACATGAACGCTTCCATGACCTTCAGATGCGGATAGCGCGCCGCGGCGTCCAGCAGCCGCTGGGCATCGGCCACATCCAGTCCGAGAGGCTTCTCACAGAGGACGTGCTTACCCGCCTCCAGGGCCTTGATGGACCAGTCGACGTGCAGGTGGTTGGGCAGCGGATTGTAGACCGCGTCGATCTCAGGATCGGCCAACAACGCTTCGTAGGAGCCGTGGGCTTGGGGAATGCGCAATTTCCTGGCTGCCGCCTGGGCCTTGGCCAGGTCGCGCGAGGCCAGTGCCGTCACAGTACAGAGCCGGCCCTTCTGCAGCGCCGGGATGACTTTCGCCACGCCGATCCTCGCGGTACTCAGAATACCCCAGGAGACCTTGCTCATTTCGCCATGCCTTTCATGTCCAGGTTGCGCGGTGCCTCACTCGGGCCCGGGCCCGTGGCCGTTTCCGTCCAGGAACTGATGGCGATCGGCCATGAAGCGTTTGTAGGTTTGGTAGTGCTGTGTCTCTTCATATCGAACCGGACCAACGGGAATCTGATCGAAACTGTAGATCGTGGCGCCGGGGCAGGCCAGCAGAATGGGCGAGTGGGTCGCGACGACGAACTGGGCGTGCCCGGCCTGGCTCATCCGGGCCAGCACCTGGAGCAGTTCGATCTGCGTCTGGGGCGACAGGGCCGTCTCCGGCTCGTCCAGCAGATAGAGGCCGCGCACGGTGTAGCGGGATCGGAAGAAGGACATGAGCGATTGCCCGTGCGACTGCGTCAGTAGCGACTGGCCACCGAAATAGTCCAGCAGTCCGGGATCGGACGACGCCCACTCCTCCAGGATGCGGGCGAAGTCCCGAAACACCTCGGCCCCGAAATACGAGCCCGGAACGCGGCCGTCGGTCCAGTCCAGCGAGATGCAGCGGTAGAACTTGTTTTCGTACGGATTGGCCTGACAGCGCGATCCGCCGTGATTCTGCCAGATGTAAATACCCGCCTTGTGGGCCAGGGCTTCGAGCAAGGTGGATTTTCCGGTGCCGTTTTCCCCCACGAACAGCGTTACGGGCGTGCGGAAATCCACCGACTCCGTCCGTTCGAGCACGTCGAGGTTGAACGGATAGAACTCGTGGGTCGGGTAGCGATCCGAATGAATGTTCACACGTTTTAGATGCATAGGCGGCCTTCTCTTCGTTGTAGCGTCACGTCGTTCCAAGCAACCATCATACCGCAGAAACCCCACGTTGGGTAGTCCCGACTGCGGCGTTGTGCGAATGGCTCGGTGCGGTACCCGGCTTCTGCGCTGTGGGGGCGGAATCGCAAAAAAATCTGCCACCCGACCGCAGCAATTCCACGAACGCTGAATCGGCCCGGATCGTAATATGTAGTTCTAAGACACGGTAACCTTCCCTGACGACTGGGAGGTTGGAGAAAGAGCGATACCGTGAGAAAACGCCCATTGTTGGACCGAAAAGGAGGACCTATGAGCAGGGGCAGGAAAGCCAAAGGCAGTGCGACGCAGACGGCCGGAAGGAAACCGAAGCCTGGCGGCAAAGCAGTATCGTCCGGGAGCAACCATAGCACGAAAACGCCGCAGACAACGTCCAAGCCGACGGTGACGCTGACGCATGAACAAATCGCCCAGCGCGCCGTACACATCTGGCGGCAGAGCGGTTGCCTGCCCGGCCGGGATGAGCAAAATTGGCAGGAAGCAGAGGCTCAGTTGAGGGCCGAACTCGGTGCAAAATAGTTCCATGGGGGGCGGCCCGATTCCAGGCCTCTGACAGATAACGTTAGACCTACACTTCATCCTTAGTTGACGAAGAGCCGCGCGGCGGATTACGGCCGAGCGGCTCTTCGTCTTGCGCCGCGGCATCACAACCCAGCATTGCCTCGCATCCCACCCTTGCCTTCATCCCTGGCCCGGCCCATAATGCCGGGGCAGGAAAGCACCAGGCCGATTGAGGAAAAGCACCATGGCAGAAGATGCACCATCGACGGCAGTAGCCCGCCAACGACTGGAGGCGCCCGGGATCGCCATCCTCGTGGCCACGTTCTTCGGTCCGTTCGTGGAGGGGGCTCTGCTGTTCGCCTGCGCCGGCACGATGGCCCTGCCGCGCGCCTGGTTCTTCGTCGCGATCAGCGTCGTTGCCCTGTTTGGGCAGGCGGCCTTGCTGGCTGTCAACAATCCCGAACTGCTCAACCACCGGGGCCGCTGGAAGAAGAAAAAGGATGCCAAGCGCTGGGATAAACCGCTCGTAATGAGCTATGGCCTGCTGGCGTTCTACGCCGAGCCCATCGTCATCGGTCTCGACGTGGGCCGCTACGGCTGGACGCAACTCGGACTGTGGTGGACCGTCGCCGGCACGATTCTCTTCGCCTTTGGCACCTTCGTCATTACCTGGGCGATGCTGGTCAACACGCATTTCGAAACCATCGTCCGCATCCAGACCGACCGCAACCACCAAGTCACGACCTCCGGACCCTACACCGTCGTCCGCCATCCGGGCTATGTCGGCGCGAGCCTGTGGGCCCTCGCGGCGCCGCTGATCGTCGGTTCAGTCGTCGGTCTGATCCCGGCCGCCCTCGCCACCGGCGTCCTGGTCGTCCGCACGTCGCTCGAAGACCGAACCCTCCAGCGCGAACTGCCCGGCTACGCCGACTACGCCCACCACACCCCCTACCGCCTCCTCCCCGGCCTGTGGTGACACGATCTGATTCTCCCTCAACAACGGTTCTTGGGCAACCTTCACTGTAGGTGACGGTATTCTGGAATCGGCCGCCCGGGCAGGAGGCCGAAAATGCTCTCGATTATTTCCTCGACAAATGCGTCTATCTTCATAGAACGGGTTCGGCGTACTTGAGGACGTGACATAGTTGCGCGTGGAGGATGCGAAAATGAACCCATCACGATGGATTGCCCTTCTCGTCGTGGGACTGTATGCGGCCGCGTGTCTGTGGCTTCCTGCGGGAATCGACGGGCCAGACCAGCCCCGACGGCAGACCTCTATCGCTGGCAAGACGCTTGGGCTGATTCCCCTGGTCCTGGGCTTCGTGTGCGTGTGGTGGTCCGAAGTATTGGGTGATGCACTTTGGATGGGTCGCGGCGCATGGAACCCGAAGCCGTCCTCAGGAGGGGCCGTGAGCATCCTGGGCTGGGTCTTTTTGACCGCGGCTATGGTGCTGTGCCTCGCTGGACACCGTATTGTCCCCGCGGTTATGGGGACACACTAGCTTGCGATGTCCAACACACCGGGTCATGACGTTATGGGACCTGCTATAGGCGGGACCAAGTAAGGCTGAAAGATGCTGCTGTACTTCTCGATCGCGTTTGCTGGCCTCTTCTACTATACGCTTCGTCTCTGGGTCCTGGACGGGGCGAAGATTCCGCTGGTCTTCCTTGGGCTCTGGATTCTCGGTCTTGTCGGAATACCAGCGTTGGGATTGGGAGTCCACGTCTTCATGGGCTATCAGGCCGTGCTTGCTCTGACTCTGGCGATCATTAACGGATACCGCGTTCCCCCACTCGACTAGAACCTGCACATGATGCGTCTCTGCAACGCCACCCTACCACTCGTCTCCAGACTCTCGTAGCACAAGACGCAACCGATCCACGTCTTTGTACGGGTCTAGCTGCGAAAGATCGGCGCGACGTCTTTGCTGGAAGCCAGCAGCGCCTGCTTTTCCTCGGCACGCAACGGCGTGAACTGGGCCGCCAGGGTTTCGGCGATGCGGTAGACGTTTTCGTCGCCGGGAGGGATCGCCGCGGTGACGTCTTCGGACAGCGTGAAACGCAGGGCCTGCCGCGCCTGCGCCAGATCGGCGATCGGCTGATACCAGCACTTGGGGTAGTTGGCTCTTCCCTCCTGGCCGGCCCAGCGCGTGTAGGCCAGGGCCTTCAGCGCCAAGCAGGCGACGTTCTTCTCTTTGGCCTTGGCCAGCAGGCGAGGCCCGAAATTTCCTTGAGCCATACAAACGTAGTTGATCGGAAAGAGGACCGAGTCAAAGGCAAACTCATCCAGGAGCCGCAAGGCAACGTCCTCGTTGTGCGCGGAGAACCCCAGATAGCGTACCTTGCCCTCTTCTCTGGCCTTCGAGAAGGTCTCCAGAGCGCCGCCCGGGCCCAGCACGGTATCGACATCCTCCATGCGACTCATGGCGTGGAGCTGATAGAGATCGAAATGATCGGTCTTCAGGACCTTCAGCGAATTCTCCAGTTCCTGCCGTGCCCCGGCCGCCCCGCGCTCCTGTGTCTTGCAGGCCAGGAACGTTTTGTTGCGATACGGCTGGAGCGCAACGCCCAGCTTCTCTTCGGCCTCACCGTTGCCATAGGAAGGTGCCACATCGAAGTAGTTGACGCCTCGATCGACGGCTCTGGCCACTTCGCGGTTGGCGTCCGCCTGTGCCTGGCCGACCACCACGATGCCCCCGAAACCGACGATTGACAACTGAACCTCGTCCCGGTAGTGACGCCGAGGAAGCGGCTTGCCGGCGTCCTGAGCCACGGCAGCCTGCACCGTCTGCCAGTAATCCATCCCCATCACTGCCCCGGCCGTCGAAGCCGACACCGCCTTAAGAAATGATCTGCGTTTCATGAGTCGCACCCCTACTCTGTCCATTTTCTTCTTACAGCCCGGTTCCATCCCGCGATTTGGCGCTATTATGACCCCGGGAACCGAAAAGGATACGCCCGTAACGGTCCGCATGTTCCCACATTTGGGGATTCCTGTATCCTGCTGCTGCGTCTGCCATAGAGCCGGGCAGGGTGAGCCGGGCATATCGAAGCGCCGCTGGAGCTACTGCGGACCCATCAGCTCACGGGCGCGGGCCAGGAGAGTTGGGGGGTAGTGTTCCTGTTCGAGGATGCGGATGGCGGTTTTGGTGCTGGCCGGGCCGGAGCGGAGTTGGTAGTCGAAGACGATGCCGGCGTCGGTGAGGTGCTCCTGGAAATGGTAGTTCTCGGCCGCATCCGAAACGGCAGCGGTTTCGGCCAGCGTCTCTTCGTGGGTGGCGAGCAGGAACAGATGCTTGCAGTCTAGCAGGTGCTCGACCAGCGCGATACCGGCCGCGGTGCGTTCGGACGAGTTGGTGCCCCGAAATGGTTCGTCGATCAGGCCCAGCAGGGGCGTCTCCGTCTGGGCGTCCACGATCATCCGTCGCAGGCGCCGCACCTCGGAGAGGAAGTAGCTTTCGTGCTTGGCCAGGTCGTCGCGGATGCGCACGTCCGTCAGCAAGCGTACGGGACACAGCCTCATGTCACGGGCACAGACAGCGCTGCCGATCTGGGCCAGCAGCAGGTTCACGCCTACCATGCGCAGGTACGTGCTCTTGCCGGCCGCGTTGGGACCGGTGATGACCCACATGCGTTTGTCGCCTGTCAGGTGCACGCCGTTGCCGGTGGCCTCGTCCGATGCAATGAGCGGGTGACGTCCGTCCTCGATGGCCAGCGTCGTCTCCCCAATAAGTTTCGGGTAGCACTTGACCGGCTGGGCGGCGCTGAAGCAGGCCAGCGACGACAGCGTCTCGAACTCCGCCAGGGCCGCAATGCCTTCGAGCAGGATATCCCGACTGGGCACGAAGCGGGCCAGAATCGCCTCGGCCACGTGCAGATCGTAGAACACGATCAGATTCAATAGACTGCGGGCCAGACCACCGAGGCTCATCCAGGCCAGTCGCTCGCACAGCGATGGGACCTGGCCCTCGGTGGTCACCTTATCGAACTGCTCGCGCAGGACATTCAGTGCCGTCTCGCTCGGCAGATTCTCCCGACCGCAGCGTGCCACGGCCAGCAGTCCGCGCAGGGCAGGCGCCAACTCCACCAAAGGCAACACGGCCTCCTTCAAAGCGCCAATCAACGTTCGGAAGAAGAACCCAATCAGGCTGTTGAGAACGAGCAGGAGGATCAACCCGTTGATCCAGACGTAGCGACCGTGGAAGACCTGAAAGAGACCGTGCAGGAAGAGCAGCCCGCTGACAACCGACCAAAGGCGCAGCCAACGCACAGCGGTTGAATGCGGGTTGGCCTGCGTCTCGCGCAGACGTTTGACCAGGGCATCCAGAAGTCCCGACCGGCGGCGCAGCGGCAGCGCAGAAGCCACGACCGCGATGCGTTTTTGCTCCTGTTCGTCGAGCCAGTGGATCGCTGCCTGCCGCTGCTCGATGTGTTCGGAGGACAGACACGGCCCGTCGAGCATGTCGCGCAAACGCCGCGCGCCTTGATCGGTAGACGTGTGGTTCAGAAGGCCAAAGATGCCCACAGGCGGCGCGTAGAGATCGAGATCGTCCCGCTCCTGGTCGCTCAGCGGCCACGTCGGTCCCCAATCGATGATAGTCGGCAGCACAGCCGCCGCATCATCCGGATCACTCGGCCGCTGTCCGTCGCGTACCGGCTGCCTCTCTTTGATGGCATCATGGAGCAACTCTCCAACGACGACGAGCATTCGGTCGGTCGTGGTGCGTTTGCTCTTCCAGTCGAGGTGCCGCAACACAGCGTAGCGGAAGGCGACCAGAATCGGCACCGCCGCCGGCAGCGCGACGAGTACACTGGCCAGGAACGCCACGACGGCGATCGTGACGCCGCACGCCAGAAAACCCGCCAACCGCAACCACGACCAGCGAGTCTCGCGCCGGGCATACTCGGCGCGCTGGCGTTCGAGCGTCTCGCGCCACACCGTGAGTCTGTCTCGGCACGGCCCCCTGCCATGCTCCGCAGAGTCTGCCGTAACCATTGCTGCACTGGATTGGGGTTTTTGCTCTTGCACGCGAGTACAGATATCACGCCCAAGCCTGTCATGCAACCACCGATTGTAACGTGGCCGCAAACGAGCCCCACTCAATGCTTGAGAAGCTTGGCGCGGGGCGGTAGATTGGGGGCAGCAAACGAATAGGACGAAGCAGGAAGGATTGATGATGAAGTTGACCCATTGGATCGGTGTGGCTGTCTCCTGTTGGCTGGCCTCAGCAGTGGCCGCGTCACCCAGCGTCACGCACGTAGGTATGGCGGCCCCGGACATCGTGGAGATTGTGGTTCGCGTCGGCAAGGCCAACGTGGGCGTCCAAGTCCCCTACGTCAAGCAAAACTCGGACACGCTCATGCCGCGTGGGCACAACACGTACCTCTATCGGGAAGGCCGGAAGGTGGGGGTTCTGGTCGGTCCAGGCCAGGATGTGTTGCGTCCCTTCGATACGTTCGAAGGCGAGGCGCTCGACGGCACGCAAATCGGTGATCCATCCAACTTCCGGATCCGCTCGACCGACGACGACCACTATCGAGCCGGAACGCATCCAAAGTCGGTCCGGCACAAGAAGAAGCCCGTCGGCATCGCCCGCGTCGATGACTGGAAGTTCGCAGCGCCGCTGGAGTACCATCTCTTCCTGATCCTGCCCCACCGGCTCCAGGCGGGCGCCACGTACACCATCTCCACCGATGGTGTGGACCTACTCGACTGCACGATGCATTATCAACCGGAGCAACTGCGCAGCGAGGTGGTGCATGTTTCGCACCTCGGTTTTGCGCCAAACAGCCCGGCCAAGCTTGGCTTCCTCTCCTGCTGGATGGGCGACGGTGACGGCCTGGAGTATCCGAACGACCTGGCCTTTCACGTCCTCTCCGAAAAGGATGGAGCACGGGTCTATTCGGGCCAGGCCCGTCTGACCAAACCGGCCACCGCCAAGGACGAAGATGCCTACCAACGGAATTTCAATGGCACAAACGTGTACGAACTGGATTTCTCGACGCTGGAGCAGGCCGGCGCGTACCGCCTCTACGTCGAGGGCATCGGCTGCTCCTATCCTTTCCGCATCGGCGCCGACGTCTGGCAGGACGCGTTCGTGACCGCCGCCCGGGGCTTCTTCCACCAGCGCAACGGCATCGCGCTGGGCCGGCCGTACACGACCTTTGACCGCCCCCGTCCCTTCCATCCCGACGATGGCGTCAAGATCTACGCCTCGACCACGCGACTGATGGACACACGCAACGGCCTGAGCCGGAGCGATCCGAGCAACTTCCGCAACCTGGTAGCCGGCGCGACGGACGAACTCGTCGCCCACGCCTGGGGCGGGTACATGGACGCGGGCGACTGGGACCGGCGCATTCAACACCTGATTGCCTCGGTCTATCTGCTGGACCTCGCGGAACAGTTCAGTGACTTCTTCGAGAGCCTGTCGCTGAACATCCCCGAATCGGACAACGGCCTGCCCGACGTCGTCGACGAAGCCCTCTTCAATCTGGACTGCTACCGGCGCCTGCAGACCCCGGACGGCGGCATTCGCGGCGGCATCGAATCGGAGGAACATCCCAACCTGGGCGAAGCCAGTTGGCAGGAGACGCTCCGCATTTTCGCGTACGCGCCGGGCAGTTGGTCCAGCTTCTACTACGCGGGCATCGCCGGCAAGGCCGCGGGCGTGCTGAAGGCACTCGGTCGCACCGCATTGGCGAGCGTCTATGAAACCAGCGCACTGCGCGCCATGGAGTGGGCCGAGAAGGACTACGCCCGGCGCGACAAGCGGGCGAAAACCTACCAGTCGAAGGGCATGACCGTCGAACGCATGGACGACCACCACCAGGTTCGGGACATGCGCAACTATGCGGCGGCCGAGCTGTTCCGCCTGACCGGTGACGAGCGCTGGCAGCGCATCTTTCGCGAGACCACCAAGCTCAACGAACCCAACGCCCAACTCTACGTCTGGCAGAGTCACGAACAACGCGAAGGGGCGTGGACCTACATCCGAACCGAACGTGACAACGTCGACGCCCAGCTCCAGCAGTACTGTCGCCAGGCCCTGCTGCGCGAGGCCCAGGATCGCCTGCGCACGCAGGCGCGCACGGGCTTTCGTTGGACCAAGAACGACTGGGCCCCGCCCACAGCCACGCTGAGCGTCTCGGATACCGTCAGTCTGGTGCGTGCCCACATCCTCACTCAGGACGCCCAATACCTCAAGGCCCTCGTCCTGGCGTGCCAGGCCGGTCTCGGCGCCAACCCGCTGAACCTCTGCTATACCACGGGCCTGGGCCATCGCTGGCCCCACCTGCCGCTGCATTTGGATTCGCGTCACACGGGTCAGGCCCCGCCGGAAGGGCTGACCGTGTTCGGGCCCGTGGACCCGACGAACGAGCAGGACACGTTCTTGAAAACGGTCATCGCGCCGTTCTGCTATCCGCCGCCCCGTGAGTGGCCCATTATGGAATCCTACTGGGACGTCTTCTGGTATCCGATGATGTGTGAATTCACCATCCACCATCCGATGTCGTACAATGCCTATGCCTGGGGCTACCTGGCCGGCCTGGCCGGGTCTTGAGTCGCACGCATTAGTTGAAGAGTTTCTTTTTTGCTGGAGGTATGAGACGTGAAGAAGCTGAGGGAGTTTTTTAAATCGACCCTGATCGGTGGTTTGCTGGTGGTGTTGCCGGTGGCCATTTTCGCCTTCGTGCTGGTTTGGGTCTTCAACCTGGTCCACGGCGCCATCAGCCCGCTGACGGCGCTGGTGACGCCGGAGTCCCGCGCTCAGGTGATTCTGGCGGACGTCCTGGTCGTCGTGCTGCTGGTCTGCGTCTGCTTTCTGGTCGGTGCGGTGGTGCGGACGCGACTGGGTACCTGGCTCTATCTTTTGCTCGAAACCAATCTGTTGCGCCGGACCCCGGGTTACTCGCTGATCAAGGAAACGGTCTCGCAATTCCTGGGCAACAAGAAATCGCCCTTCTCGTCGGTCGCCTTGGCGCGCATCTTCGGCAACGACACGCTGGTCTCGGTCTTCGTAACCGACACGCACGACGACGGCAGCTACACCGTCTTCATGCCCACCGGCCCCAACCCGACCTCGGGCAACATCTATCATCTCCCGGGCGAAAACGTCATCCCCGTCGACGTCCCGGTCGAGGACGCCATGCGCTCGATCATTAGTTGCGGCGCTGGTTCGTCCGTCCTGATCGCCAAATATCTGGAGACCCCGACCCCCTCGGCCCAGACCCGCCCGGAACGAAAGAAACGGTGAGTCTGCGTCCCGAAAGAAAGACTGAAGCGAACAACGGGAGGATTAGCCATGATCTATGTGAAGGAAACCGACGGCCCGGTCGAAAGCGTGGTGGAGCGTCTGGAGCAGGCGTCGGCCGCCAACCAGTTCGGCGTCCTGGGTATCCACAATCTCAAAGAGAAGATGGGCGCCAAGGGCGTGGACTTCGCCTGTGAGTGCCGGGTGATGGAGGTGTGCAATCCGCGCAAGGCCAAGGAGGTGCTGGAGGAGAACATGTCGATCTCGACCGCCCTGCCCTGCCGCATCTCGATCTACGAGCAGGACGACAAGGTCAAGGTGGCGACGATCCGCCCGACGATGCTGCTGAACCTGTTCGACAGCCCCGAATTGCAGGCCGTGGCCCGCGAGGTCGAGGACACGCTCGTTCGCATCATCGACGCCGCCTGCCCGTAGGGAAGGAATTTCCTCCGGCTTTGGCGCTTGATTTCGACAGCGATGTCGATCACAATTGTGGTCAGTGAGACATGGCTTCGCGGCTGCCGGGAGATTTTCTGTTTGCGGCAGCGGGCGAATTCGGGCGCGACGAGGCGTCAGATACGAGAGACGAGCCGGATTTACCCTGGGCAGCGGGCGCGCGAGACGGCGGCCTTTCAATCATCCTTCCGGCATGCGCCGCAGGGGACAATGGGCTCTGGTTGGAAAGGAGAGCGAGACAATGAGCGTGCCGACCTTCGAGCAATTGTACGTGGTCTCCGACCTCCACATGGGAGGCAAGAAAGGCTTCCAGGTCTTCCGCATGGGAGAGACGTTGGCCAACTTCATCCGCCACCTGAAAGACAAGAAGAGCGACAGTCTGGCGCTGGTCCTCAACGGCGATATCGTGGATTTCCTGGCAGAGAAACCCTTCCGTTACCTGGACCCGGAGGGCGCGATCCGCAAGCTCGAGCGCATCTGCAACGATGCAAGCTTCTCCATGGTCTGGAAGGCATTGGCGGATTTCGTGGACACGCCGGGACGACATCTGGTTCTGAACTTGGGCAACCACGACGTGGAGTTGGCCTTGCCGCACGTTCAGCAGTGGCTGGTTGCCCACCTGTCGCACCGCTGCGACGCGGCCCGGGGCCGGATTACGATGGCCGTTGACGGCGCCGGGTATCCCTGCGCCGTAGGCGACAAGCAGGTGTTGTGTCTACATGGCAACGAAGAAGATGCCTGGAACGCGGTGGACTTCAAGGAACTCCTGGACGTCGCGCGAGCCCTGAATCGGCGCCAAACGCCTGAGGATTGGGACGCCAACGCGGGGACACGGCTGGTCATCGATGTGATGAACAAAATCAAGGCAGAGTATCCTTTCGTCGATTTGCTCAAACCGGAAACAAAAGCCGCGGTGCACATCCTGCTGGCACTGGCTCCACAGTATGTCGGCGAGATCCATCGCTTGCTGCGCGTGCTGGGCTATCGAACCAGGGACTGGGTGCGGTTGAAGGCTGGCTTCCTGTCGGCGGAAGATCAAGTTAGAGAAGAAGGCTCGGCCGAAGATGACGCCCTGGGGAAACTGCTGAGTGAATGCTGCGGTGAGCGTCCCATCGGCGCAGGCTCGGCCGACGTGGACGCGCTCCTGGATCGGGCCTACCAGCGTGTTCGCGAGGGCCACGACCCAACGGCGCAGGAAGGAGAGACCTCCATCGAAGTCCTTGGAGTCCGTGATGCGATCGCGACCTGGATCGGGAACCGGAAGAAGGAAGTCGTGCGCAAGACCTTGCGTTGGAGACTGGACAATGACCGCACGTTCGATTTGGAATACGCCGACAAGACGTTCAAGCGAATCGACAAGGAGGTCAGCTCCCAGGTGCACTATCTGATCACCGGCCACACCCACCTGGCGCGGGCTCTGCAGCGCAATCACGGCGGCCGCTACTACTACAACTGCGGCACGTGGATCCCCTTGATAAAACTGACGCCCGATCAACTGGACGACCAGGAGAGGTTCGAGGCGGAAGTCTACGACAAGCTGGCCCACGGCTCACACGAGGCCCTGAAAGGCCTGATCTCTCAACGGCCATGCGCCGTGTCCGTCGTCGCGGAGAGCGGCGAGGTCCACGGCCAGCTCAGCCTCGTACAGGAGGATGGCACGCTCAAACCGATAGAAGACACGCGCTTCCCGGAAGGATAGAGATATGTCAGACATCCGAACCATCTCTCTGGAATTCGTGCGATCCGGACCATCCCATAATCAACTGCTGTCACCGATGACGCGCTACTTGGGCCTCTGTGGGGATTTCACCGCCGAGTCGGTCTCCGTACCGCACGAGCACCTTCATTTCATGCGGCAGTTGCGGGAATTGCAGTACACCAGACGAAAAGATCTCGACTCTGAAAAGCGTCGGCGCGCGACGCTGGAGCAAATGGGTAAGGAGATGGGCGCACTGCTCGGGCGGGTGCCTGGTCTGGTGGCAGGGGTGACCGATGCGCAGCGGGTGCGCCGCCCCCTGACGCATTTGGAACTGGTGATGTCTGCCGCGGAACTGGCGCTGTTGCCCTCCGAATTATCCACCGTGCCGCCAACCTGCCAGGGTGGCGCCGAAGGGCCGCTCCTGCTGCGCAGCGAGGCGCCGATCTGCATGACGCGCCGGGTCCGCGAAGTCTCTGGCGAGCACGTCCGTTGGCCATCGGTGCCCAGAATCCTCTTCGTGGCCTCCTCTCCAGGAAATCTCACGATTCCATTGGAGCAACACATACAGGTCATCCTCAAACACGTTGTCCCCTGGATGCCGGTCCGTCCGGGCGAGACACAGTCAGTGGCCGAAGCGGCGAGCAAGATCCTCAGGATTCTGCCGAATGCTTCGATTGATGACGTACTGGAGGCCTGCCGAGGCGTCCACTATACCCATGTCCATGTCCTGGCCCACGGGATGGCGGACGAAAAAAGCGAAGAACGACCGATCGGCTTGGCCATGCGCGGTCCAGGCAACAGTATTGACGTGGTCACCGGCAGGCGCTTCGCGGCCGCCCTGCGGGCCACGGAGCAAGGCTCGAACAAAGCACAGACATCGATGCCGACCGTGGTGACACTGGCCACCTGTGACAGCGGCAAGATGGAAGACGTGGTGTACAGCGGTGCCAGTTTTGCACACGCGGTCCACCAAGCGAGCGTTCCATTCGTAGTGGCCTCACAATTCCCACTATCTTTTGCAGGCTCCGTGCACATGGTGGACGAGCTGTACGGAGGTCTGCTCGCAGGTAAAGACCCCCGCGCCGCAATCCATGAAGCGCGCCGCAGACTCTATACGCTGCACGCTGCAAACACGCACGACTGGGCCAGCTTGGTGGCCTATGCCGCCTTGCCCCCGGATCTGAACGAGCAACTGCTGGAAATTCGCTATCGGCAAGTGCGCAGCCGCATTAACCGGGAATTGAGCCGGACAGATGCCATCATCCGGCGTGTCGAGGCGACGGATGAAGACGACCGGGACGCGAACGGTCGCCAGGAAGAAAAGGATGAACATGTCAGAGAGGCTCTGAAGAAAGTCGAAGAAACAGCCGAGGAACTGCCCAGAATTGGTGCCTACGCGACCGAAGCCGAGGGACTGCGGGGCGCAACATACAAGCGCATCGCGGAGACGCACTTCCGCATGTACCGGCAGCAATTGAAGCGGCATGAGATCCTCTTCCGACCAGCGTGTTGGCAGGCCTTGTGCCGATCTAGAAACCACTATTGGCTGGCCGTGCTTGAGAACTTCCAGATGAGCAAGAGTGTCCGGCAGATCAAGGCCTCCCGTCATTGGGCATTCGTTCAGTACCTGTGCTTGGGAGCGGCCTTAGGAGACACACTCCGTCCCGAACACTGGTATGCGGCCAAAGCCTCGGCCGACTTCGACACGGAGTCCCCCGAACGACAGAGCCAGATCGAGGCCCATAGCAGCCTTGCGGAGTTGTATCTGTTGCTCCTGGCCTATGCGGCCGAAGATGAGTCCAAGTTTGGGAGGAGGCTCTTGCCCAGGCAGCCGAAAACCAGAGTGGCGAAAGACGAGTTCAAATCTGAGGGGAGGCTGTTGCCCGGCGGGCGAAGGGCAAGGTGGCGGATATCAAACAGCGGGCCACCGAGCATATTGGCGCCGTCGTGGAACTGGCCCAGGACGAGGCCAGCAACTTCATCGTCTACGCGACCCGCCGACAGTTGCGTCGCTATGTTGACTGGTGGGGAACGCCGGCGTTCGTGGACCTCCTGCCGGACAAAGACAGGGAAAGGCGGAAAAAGAAGGACTGGAGCAACCCGGAGGATGGGGCCATTCCTCTGGCCCAACAACTGCTGGATCTGCTGCCGGAACAGGATCGGGCATGAGCCGTGGCAAGCTCTGAAGCCCGGTGCGCCGAACGCTGCGATCATGACAGCGGCCTAACTTGAAATACTATGCCCCCCTCTTGGAAAGGAACCCGCCATGGCCCAACACAGAGACCCAACTCCCCGGCATTTGACTGTTGTCTCGATTCTCGTCGCCCTGTTCCTGCTGGCCGGCCCTTTCGTGGCAGGTGGCGAGCGGGAACCGGCCGGCTCAGAGGAGCGGTTGCGGGAGCTACTGATTCAGCGTCGTGACGTGCTCGAAGAGCGAGTCGACTCTCTGAAGATCTTCATGGACAACGGGCGAGTCGATCCGGCCGACTGGCGCCGGGCCGTGGTGGAATTGCACCAAGCGGAGGCGGAACTTTGCACCACCACGGCCGATCGCGTCAAGGTCTATGAAAAGCTGGTTGCCGCCATGCAGACGCAAGAGGACTTGGCTGCCCGTCGCGAGACCGCGGGGAGAATCGCCAAGTGGCAGCTCGCCGAAGCCCGGTCTGTGACGCTCCAGGCCCGGATCGACCTGGAACGCGCCCGCCTGGGCCGGCAGGCGCCCTGGTAGAGCGAGCGGACAGGGTGTTGCCTGCGAGGCCTGACTCTGGTATAAAGAGAGATGGAGTTCAGGGGTCCGGGGGGGATAGGTGGGTGCGAAAACAATGCATGGTTGCCGGACCAAGGGTCGAGGAAGAGTCATCCGACGAAGCACTTCGTGTCGACGTAT